>MDTE01122845.1_pt1 | contig 227296 bp, 221 predicted proteins | sample 811231 | NCBI WGS metagenome assembly MDTE01 (sample SAMN05326651, study PRJNA326480) | marine metagenome | isolation source: seawater | place: Indian Ocean: Red Sea | collected 2010
TAGGTATCTGAAAATAATGGTGGGCGCGACAAGATTTGAACTTGTGACCTCCGCCGTGTGAAGACGGCGCTCTAAACCAACTGAGCTACGCGCCCCGCCAAGGGTGCCTCATCTACGGGGCGGTTACATTCAAGTCAAGCGCGGAGACGGGATACGGCGTCTATAATATCACTGAAATGATCGATTAGAATATCTCCACCAAGTTCTTTCGCTGGGGTAGTTGTGTAACCGTATGTGACCACAATCACTGGCATTTCCGCGTTTCGTGCTGAGGCTACGTCGTTGTAGCTGTCGCCGACCATAATGGCAGGGCTTCCCTCAGCATCCATCAGTTGGAGCGCACCCAAGAGGTGTTGCGGATTGGGTTTACGTACCGGGAAATAGTCGCCGCCAACGACTACTTCAAAATATTGTATGAGGCCGAGTTTTGTTAGGATTGTCTCGCTCGGTGCCTGCGGCTTATTGGTGCAGACCGCCATGCGATAACCGTCGTTGGCAAAGGCTTCGAGGGTCTCTGTCACGCCGTTGAAGGGGCGCGAGTGGACTGCACAGTTCGGCACATAGGTTTCGATGAATTCTACCGAAAGATCATCAAGATTTTCTGCTGGCGCACCGGTCTCTTTGAATCCGCGTTCTAGTAGTGCTCGTGCTCCGTCGCCAACTAGTTTCTTCACGGCTTCTATAGTCAAAGTGGCGCGGCCGTTACGTTTTAGGATAACATTCAAAGTTTCGAGCAAGTCGGGGGCGCTATCAATCAACGTACCGTCGAGGTCAAAGAGAAGGATCGGTTTTGAATTCGTCATGAGATAATGTCTCTAGGGCGGATATGGTGGTATCACAAGCTTTCATGTTGAGCTGGATTTTAATATTGGCGAGGTGTCCACCGTGTAATTTTCTCAAATAACGTAATTTTTTGAAACATTGTAACCGTATACGAAACAATATGTGACTTGGCCCCAGACTCGGCCTGTGGCACTTTCACGTACTATTGAGAATTATTCCGATGCTCGTTTAATCTAATATGCTGGATCACCCTATCGCTGCTATCGTGCTCGCCGCCGGGAAAGGCACTCGGATGCAATCTGCATTGCCGAAGGTTTTGCACAAAATCGCGGGACAACCAATGGTTTGCCATGTGCTGGAGGCTGTCGCTCCGCTCAACCCTAATGAGACGTGCGTTGTTGTTGGACAGAACATGGATGATGTTATGGCGGCCGTTCATCCAGTGAAAACTGTTGTCCAGGCGACTCAGAATGGCACCGGTGATGCGGTTAAAGTCGCGATGAATGCGTTGTCGGCACGCCACGGGACAGTACTTGTGCTCTATGGCGGTGACCCCCTCATCCAAACCGAAACCGTTCGGAAACTTCTAACAGCGCGGCAAGCCGAGGCGTCTGTCGTTGTTCTTGGTTTCCGTGCAAAAGACCCAAAGGGGTATGGTCGCTTGATATTGGACGAAGATGGTAACTTGGACACGATTATTGAGGACAAGGACGCAGAAGAAAACCAACGCGCAATTGATCTATGCAATGCGGGGGTGATGGCAATTGATGCGGAGTGCATAAAGGAGCTCTTAGCGCGAATTGGAAACGATAACGCCAAAAGCGAATTCTATTTGACTGACATCGTCGGCTTGGCCCGACAGGATGGGCTAAGTTGCAAGGTTGTAATAGCTGAAGAGGATGAGTTGATGGGCGTCGATAGTCGTCTTGATTTGGCACGCGCCGAAGCCCTCTGGCAAGCTGCACGACGGCGGAGGGCAATGGAAGAAGGCGTGACCCTGCTCGATCCTGATACAGTCTATTTTTCGCATGACACGGTGTTGGCCTCGGACGTTATCGTTGGTCCAAATGTGGTGTTCGGTCCCGGTGTCGAGGTGGCAAAAAATGCAGAGATACGTGCCTTTTGCCATGTCGAAGGGGCAAAAATTTCGGAAGGGGCCACAATCGGGCCTTTTGCGCGCCTTCGGCCTGGGACTGAGATCGGAGAAGACGTTCATATCGGTAACTTCGTTGAAGTGAAAAATACTAAGTTGGCGCCGGGTGCGAAAGCGAACCACTTAGCCTATCTCGGCGATTCTGAAGTGGGTACGAAGGCGAATATTGGTGCAGGCACAATAACATGTAATTACGACGGTTTTGAGAAGCATAAGACAGTGATAGGGGATGAGGCGTTTATTGGCTCTAACTCGGCACTCGTTGCCCCGGTGACAATTGGTAAAAGTGCAATTATCGGAGCCGGTTCGACTATTGCGCGGAATGTTCCGGAAGAAGCCCTCTCGGTCGAACGGTCCAAACAAATCGACCTCACCGGGCGCGCTAAAACATTTCGGGAGGGGAGGATTAAGGGCAAGCTGGCGAGGAAGAAAGGCGAGTTTGGATAATGTGCGGCATCATCGGTATTATTGGGAAAGCAGCGGTCGAGCCGTTGCTTGTCGAGGGCCTGCGCCGGCTTGAATACCGGGGTTATGATTCAGCGGGACTAGCGACTTTGGTAGATGGATCGATCGAACGTCGCCGAGCTCCGGGCAAACTCGCAAATTTAGAAGAACGTTTGGTGGTAGATCCCATCCCTGGCGTGATTGGTATCGGTCATACACGTTGGGCTACTCACGGTGTCCCGAGCGAGGATAACGCGCATCCGCATGCGACTTCGCGTGTTGCGCTAGTGCATAATGGGATTATTGAAAATTTTCAGGAGCTTCGTGCCGAGCTTTCTAGTGTTGGACACATTTTCGAAACGGAGACCGATACCGAGGTCATCGTGCATCTCATCGACCGGTATCTTGCGGATGGGCATTTGCCCAGTGAAGCGGTGTCGAAAGCTCTGCCACAGCTCGAAGGTGCATTTGCCTTGGTGGTAATTTTTGCGGGTGAGCACAACTTGATGATTGGCGCTCGCCGCGGGAGCCCGTTGGCCATCGGATATGGTGACGGTGAGATGTATTTCGGCTCTGATGCATTGGCCTTGGCGCCTCTTACACAGAACATTTGTTATCTTGAAGAAGGTGATTGGGCTGAAGTTACGTCGAGTGGAGCAAAGACTCGTAATGCGGATGGCGTGGTCGTCGAGCGGTCTATTGTGAAAACTGCACTTTCGGGTGCTATGATTGGCAAGGGAAACCATAGCCATTTTATGGAAAAGGAAATCCATGAACAGCCCGCTGTAATCGGGGATACGCTGCACTCGATGCTAAATCCCGCGACGCAAACAATTACATTGCCACCAATAGACATAGATCTCTCTGATGTGCCGGGGATTGCGATAAGTGCCTGTGGCACGGCTTATTATGCTGGACTGATTGCGCAATACTGGATCGAAAGTCTTGCTGGTATTCCTGTGATGACCGATATCGCCTCTGAGTTCCGGTATCGCAATCCACCGATGACAAAGGGTGGACTTTCCATCTTCGTGAGCCAGTCGGGCGAGACGATGGATACTTTAGAAGCCCTTCGTTACTCGGCGGCCCAAGGTCAGAGCATCGTTTCCGTTGTGAACTCCTCTGAATCAAGTATCTCAAGAGAATCAGACGCTGTGCTCCAGACTTTGGCCGGGCCGGAGATCGGTGTGGCCTCGACCAAAGCCTTTACAACACAATTGACTGTTCTTGCCTGCCTTGCCATCGATTTGGCGAAGGCACGGGGTACCATAGATAGGGAATGGGAGGCAAAGTTGACGGTGGCGCTCGCGGAAGTGCCGGGTCGGGCGGCTGAGGTCCTTTATCACAATGACCGGATTGCTGAGATTGCCCGCGACCTATCAGAGGCGCGTGACGTTCTCTATCTTGGTCGGGGAACGAGTTATCCCATCGCACTTGAGGGTGCACTTAAACTTAAAGAAATTTCTTATATTCACGCCGAAGCCTACGCGGCCGGCGAGATGAAACATGGACCAATTGCCTTAATTGACGAGGACGTTCCTGTCATTGTAATAGCTCCTGGCACCGATCCATTATTTGATAAGACTGCGGCAAATGTGCAGGAAGTCGTGGCCCGTGGTGGAAAGGTAATCTTCCTCTCTGACGAGTTAGGTATCGCCAAGATGGAAGCACAGGCCAAGCCGTGGGCGTCGATCGCACTACCGATGGTTGATCCGTTTGTAGCGCCAATCCTGTATGCCATTCCTGTGCAGCTTCTAGCGTACCATGCCGCGGTTGTAAAAGGTACGGATGTCGATCAGCCTCGTAATCTCGCAAAGAGTGTGACAGTGGAATAGATTTCATTGGATGAAATCTGATCCAAGTAAGTTTTTTCTGAGGGTCGATATGACCATCCGTAAAAGTATTTTATCCTCCAAGAAATACCCTATTATCGGCTAAAAAAACAACTTCTGATCGATGATCTCTACAACCAAGATTTGAACAGTCGGTAAATTGCAGACGATATTGAGAACGGGGAGTGAGACACTCAGCCCATCAAAGTTACAAACCAAAACCTAATCTATAAATGCAATAGGTTGTCACCGAAAATTACCGAAAACCGCACCCCCCAATTAAATGCATTTCATTTTTCAGTAGGCGGGAAATTATTTCTTGCAGGTGAAACTAAACACGGAAGGGTTTTTCTTCTTGGTGGGGACGCTGGCGTTAGCGGAAAATTAATAAAGGCCTAAGGAAATTTAATAACGGTATATGATGGAAAGTGTACGGTTGGATTTGGGTGACATTATATAAAACACAGATGAAATCTCATTCGATTGTTCGACTGTGGTCAAATTCGGACATAACTCGAACCTAACCCTATCAATAGATCTCCCTCGCTCCGGGAGTTCTTTTCATGTGCCCCAGGGAGCTATGGGCAATTTGTTGTGGGTGATTGAGCGTATTAAAAAATTCGTCATTGAAGTCTGTAAGGAGTGTTTGGGGGAGTCTTCTGTTCCAAACACCCTTTAGGCATCCCTAGGCCCTTCACTCATAGGCAAAACCATTTCTATATAATATCAATTCCAATCGAAGAGAGTTGGTGTTGATAGCTTTCGGGTATTTTCGTTCGGCTGACGCCATTCATAATATCGTATTCATCAAGCCAAGATCTATATCTTCGAGAAAGATGATTATTCGCTCCAGCGATGGCAAATGATCCAAATTTGCGTTCAGAATTGTTATTGGCAGGAGCTTTTATTGGAGAGGCACGATGGGCAAGCCGAACGTGGAAAAACGCGATATCGCCAGCTTTGGTGTCTAAGCGTAAAGGCTCCATTTTTCCAGTTTGGTTTCTGATTAAGTCACCGTATTTTATCGGCTTTACTTTATCATAGGCCTTTCCCAAAATTACTGGTGGGCGGAGCCCATCAAAAGTCTGATAATCTACAAGGTGAGAACGTGGAATGACATCAAGCCCAAATCCACCCTCCTCATTTGATTGAAAGTAAAGAACGCACTGAACTACAGAAAATGTTGGTGACCAATGGAAGTGGTGAGATCCTTTTAATTCCAGAGTTTCAGTATCGGTATGCCAACCAGATCGATATGAATCCTGAATTCCATGTTCATTAAGATATATGAAATCTTCACCTAATATTTCTTTAAGGGCGCAAACTACTTTTTCATTAGTGTAAATACGGTTGAAAGGTTCATTCCAGCACATTTCAGAACTAAATTGTGCGCTAAAAGGGGGAGGGTTGTCAGGAAATTTCTTAATCGCTGCCGCTCGAAACCCCGTTATTTCCTTTTCTGAGAAAACATCTTTTAAAACGGCAAATCCCTGTTGAGAAAAATGCCGAGCTATTGACACATCAGAGACGTCGATTGAACTCAATAGCGCAATTTCCTCATCTGCAGATGTAAGGAGATGATTTTCCGCGATTGCAAATCTATCATGGGTTGCAAAGTGTTCTAATTCTTGAAGTGTCGATGCATACGCGTTGGAAACAGCTTCTACACAAGATTTTTGTCCCCATTTTGTCAACGTGCGTAATGCTTCGGACAGTCCGGCGTCCATGCATATCAAATCAAAAAGTGTCTTAGGGAATGGAAGATCAATTCTTAAATTAGTAGGTTTATAATTATCATCAAACGCAAATTGATCTACTATTAGATTTGTCCATTTGAGATTACTTATAACAATTGCTTTCGCAATATCAGAGTCCGGATAAGTCATTTGGGACATAATATGGACAGAGTTATTTTTCCAACCTTCTTCGTCAGGTAAAACATCGTTGGAAAATATATTTTCCAGGTCTCTCCACTTAGATACATCCATTGATATCTGTTGCCCTTATTTAAGGTTTTTCAACCAATAAGCATATAGAGATCAGAATTACAGATGATCATAAAAATAATTAAAAATATTTCTATTACTTAATAATTAGATTCGATTTTTTGCCCAATGTATATAATACCGCCGTCTTCTTTGTCTAAGTTGGCAGTTTTATAAATTTCTGAAAAAATTTCGTCTTCATCTACATCTTCAACGATCACTGTTAAAATTGATGCTTCACCAAATTCACCAAATTGCTTTTCCTCAAATAAATCATTGCTTCTAGCAGTTTCAATAAAAACATATACAACTTTATCGTTTTCCTTCAAAGCGTCGTAAACTTTTACACCTGAATTGAGAGATAGCATAGACCCCATTTCGACAAGCATTACCCGCTCCTAACTTGCGTCATCTATAGAACTTAACACGTCCTCAGGAATATATGTTGCGACACTATTTAAATCTGAGAGGTAAATTATCCCTTTGCCTGGAGTATCTAAGCCAGCAGCTAAGTGCATAGCTTCAAACACACGCGAAGCTTGTTCCTCTGAGACAATAACTCTTATTACCTCCTTTTGTTCATCTATAAATACACCCATTAATCCCATTCGATCTCGTACACCGGTACCACGAGCATAACTCACGGTTGCACCCTGCGCCCCAACATTTTTTGCGGCTTCTAGCACTTCTTCAGCAAGACCGTCCTGCAAGACACATGTGATTAATTTCACATCGGATAATTTAACTATATGTCGGTCTTTCATTTTGAAAGTCCTCCGGAGGTTTCGTTTCAGCGAGAGATTTTCTGCGTTGGCTGATTTGTATGATTAGCCCTGTGCTTAGTACGGCAATTATTGGGCAAATACTCGCTAAAGATAAGATGCCGAATCCTTCAATTGCCGATACAGCTTCACCCAAACCCAGACCCATTGCCAAAACAAGCGGAACGGTGACCGGGCCGGTTGTTACACCGGCACTATCCCATGCGATATTAACAAACTCTTCTGAAGAAAATATTGTCAATATTATACCAATTGCGTAAAGCGGCAGAAGCATCGATATAAGGTCAATAGTAAGAACTAATTTTGCTACTCCTAGAGCAATGCCTAATGATACACCTATTGCTACACTATACATCAACAGCGGTTTCTTAAACGCGCCATTTGTTAATTTTTGCACCGTAGCACCAAGAGCATTTAAAGCAGGTTCAGCTAGCGTTGCGCCGAAACCAAGAACCAGAGCAAATAGGATAACTAATGTTATTCCTACTTCCTTTGAGAAAATTGGTGAAGATTTTATTATATCCAATGCTGTGAATGCAGCTGGTAAAGATTGTCCGGTTTGTGTCCCCATTGCACCAAGGCCGTATGTGAGGCCGAGGTTGAAAATACACATGCCGACTACACAGAGTACAATACCGTAAGTGGTAACTAATTTATTCGGTAGTTTTGTTTTTAGTATCAAGAATAAAACTACTGCTAAGAAAATAACTAACGGGAGAATTGCCCTGACGCCAAGTACGATTTCGACAACCGGTGTTTTATCCCAAAAAGAGGCAGCAGGGGCTGTGGTACCCTGAATTAAGTTTGCGCTGGCGATTATCTCCACCGGTGAAACATTAAAGGAAACAAATAAGGTAAGGATCAAAACAGCCAATATCGGAAACAAAGATGCTAGAGTAACTATTCCAAATCCGGACAAGGTGGAGTTACCTTTACCGGCGGCATTGGCTATGCCAATCCCTATTGCGAGAACAAGCGGAACAGTAACCGGCCCGGTAGTTACCGCGCCGCAATCCCAAGCTAAGCCTAAGACGCTTCTAAGGTCAGGGTTTATCCAAAAATAGGCGGTTAAAAGTGCGGTTGGCGTCAGGGCACAAAATATCAACGGTTTCAATGACCATCCATAAACAAACCGTAATGTACCTAAAACAGCCGCTAAACCCACACCAGCACCCACCATAAGTACTAAAGGTAGTGTCCAATTATTTAGTAACTCGAACAAATATGGCGCTTTTTCTACATCTATAGACGAGCCAAACGCCTGCAATGCGCCGATGGCCGGCTCGGCAAATGTTACACCAACACCCAACAGACCTATAATTATCAAAACTACTGGCATGGTGGCCTTTTTGGGTAAATTGGCTCCTAGAACATTACCAAATGGCATTAGCCCGGAATTCAAACCTTCCATGAAGGCGGCTAAACCGACCATCACAGCCAATAATCCGATTAAAAGTGTCGAAGCCGCCTGTATTGGATATTGAAGGACGAAAACCTGGAATAAAGCCAAATAAACAGCCAAAGGGAGTACCGCCCTTAGCTGCTCCATAAAACGACTTCCGCAATACGGCCGGAGAAGAGCCAATGCGTAGCGGGGTGTTACTTTAATTCGGTTTGGTCGAAGCGATTTTTCCCCATCTGCATCGGGCTTTGGCGTTAGGCGATTGTAACTAATTGTAGAATGCCGAATTTTAAACTTGGCTAAATACGTTCCGTATCTCATTTGCATGCCTTATTGCAGTTTATTCTAGGCCGGCGGTTAAAGTTTAAATCGAGTCTATTAAAGATAATAATTACCCGTAGAAGATAACGAAAATGAAGGCCGTTAGCAAAATCCATTTTGGAAAATATTAATATCAGAATCCTACCACAAGGCCTTATTTCCGCAAGTAATAATCGATATCAACTCAAACTCTTAATGAACGCGGTATTTTATAACTATCCATTTAAAACCAGTCAAAAGAAGTTGAAAAATTTGTCTTCTGATTCTTAATATAGACCCGACTATTTTTCCAAATATCAAAGTGTGAAAACTCGTTTTTCCGGATAGATTTGAAATATGGGCGTCTGAACGTTTTTGGAAAATATTTGTCAATGTCTGATCTGTATATCACTGTATGAAAGTTGTTTTCAGATCATATGAAAAATTAAATTATCTCGTATTACGACTGTTTTAAAGGATTGGAATTCATACACCTTCTAAACTGAAGTAATAGATTGACTCTAAGAGCAATCAAAAACCTGGAATAGGGACTATCGATCAAGCTTCGGCGAATTTGTATTTAAAGCTAAATCAATTTTTTGTTTCCGGAATATATTACAGAACAGGGAATTTTAATAGGATAGTAATAACTTCATTTATTCAATTCCTAGTCAAAAAATAAACAAAAAAGTTTTGGCCAAATGAGTAAGTGGTTATCTTCATCTATCCTTTTACCCGGTGTTATAACTAGTATTTCTAGCGATACATTTTCTTTAGGTAGCTATAATTCTTGATAGGATTTGGGTGTTTTAATCCGAAAAAATTTAGGCGAATAACTTTTGTCTTTTATTTGGGCATTGGAGTTACACGGTTTCATGATTCCAACCATATTGGTTTTAATGGCTGATGTTTCAAAAATCTTTATTTGGTGTAATTTTAGAAACAGTTCTTTGATGCAAAAAATCGCAACCGCCAAATAGGCTTGGACAAAACATCAAATATAAATATTTACACCTAAGTGTTTTTCGAACTTGACCATTTTAAGAAACATTACGCTGTTAATTTGATTCGTAAGGTGGCGAGCCGGGGAATATAATTTCCGGATTGGACCATTTTATTAGTATTGCATCATTCAGATGGCTGAGCGAAGGGCTGGCGCTTTGCCAGGAATTGGGAAACATCGGTTAAATACGAAGGAATAAAGAATGGCTGTAAATAAAAAGCACAACGAATTTCATACAGTAGATTTGGGAAGCGGTTGGTCAGTGCCGCCAGGATATCCGGATGGGATCCAGCAAAAAATCCTATCGGGTGAATTGGATGAAGGTGGGAAAAGTGGGAGCCGCACACGCCTCCTTCGTTTTGAACCCGGCGTTTATACCACGGAGCCCTTTGTTCACGACTACTGGGAAGAGGTTTACTTGGTCTCTGGTGACCTGACTGTAGGCAATGACGAGAATGGAGCGGGCGGTGAGGCGTTTAAACAGAACACCTACGCTTGCAGACCACCTGGCGCTTACCATGGGCCATTCAAATCAAATGATGGGTGTATGCTGTTGGAAATACATTACTATGACCCGGTCTGATGTGAATTATGAACTTATACCGGTATTGGAGAGAGTTGCTGAATACTTTATCCGGATTCGTAATTTAAGTTTATGGTATATCTGACGCATTCCGGTTCCCTGTTGAGAGGTATTCGAAACCACCGTAGAGTTCGTGATAGCGCTTAAAAGAGAAGAATCCCGGGCCACGAAGCGACCCGGGAATTCTCAATCTCTGCCAACACGGTATCCTAGGAAAGGCTTTCCAGGGTTGCTAGCACCTCGGTCGGATGATCCGGATCGGCCCTGGGGTCTACCTGTGGATAGACGGCAGCAACTTTCCCGTCCGGACCTACCAAAACTGAAATCCGGGTGGGGCGCGAAGAATCCGCCTCTGCTGCACCGTATGCGATGGACATTGATTTATCCGTATCGCTGAGCAGATCGTATGGAAAACTAAACTTTTCTTTGAACGCCAGGTTATCTGCTGGGCTGTCCATACTGCAGCCAAGGATAACAGTGTTCTTCTCTTCGAAATCTTGGATTCGATCACGGAACCCATTGCCTTCGATCGTTCACCCTGGGGTATCAGCTTTCGGATACCACCAAATCAAAACGTATTTTCCCGAATTGTCGGCAAGCGAAACGGAATTGCCGTCTTGGTTCGGAATACTGAAGGCAGGGGCTTGATCACCAACTTTGATCATTGATTTAACTCCCTAATTACGTCAACACCGCTTCTAGCCGATTCTCTAGTGCCGGTACATGGGAAATTTTCGAATCGGGAAAAAATTAAACCTATATTGTCAGGAGGCTGCCGTTCTCCCTCAGCCATTTACGTCTCGTCTTATAGTCTGAGAGAACACTCTCCACGCACTGCCAAAATACCGTTGAATGGTTTAGATGGTGGAGGTGTGACATCTCGTGAACGACCACATAGTCGAGTACCGGCTCTGGCGCCATGACAAGTTTCCAATTGAATGTGATATTGCCCGCAGCATCGCATTTTCCCCACATGCTTTTATAGTCTCGAAAGAATATGCGGTTTGGGGTTCGGCCAATTATAGAACTATAAAATGCGACCCGTTCTTTTATAACAGTTTCTGCTTCCGATTTATACCAGCGCAGGAAGGCCGCACGAATACTGCGGGCGCGTCTTTCAGGCGTTGAGGCCTGCCGTACATGAACATTAAAGCAACCGTCGGTCAATTCGGCGAGCGCTCTTTGACCGTCGATGACTTTTAGAGGGTATTTTTCGCCGAGGTAGAGGAAACGTTCACCATCGACAAACGCTCGCTGGGTCCGCTTTTGCGTCGCTTCATGTCTTAAAAGTTTCGCGCGGATCCAATCATTATTAGCTGTGATTATTGCTTGGATTTCATGGTTAGAAATCCGCTGAGGTGTTAAAATCACAACCGTTCCGTTCCGAATAGAAAGCGCTACTGATTTCTTGCGCGCTGTCCGCTGAACAGAAATTGGTGTTCCCTCGAAGTTGCCAAAATTTTGTCCGTCTTCGGGCTTAGTCATCTCAGTCGTTACTGGGCATGGGATAGGCGATTGCAAGTCCGTTTAGATCGCCGGATTTTAATTTCTGAACAACGTCCGGGACATCCGGTTCCCGGACGCCCATTATATAGGGTCCGTTTGGAAGAATACGCATGGTGGGTCCAGCGTGGCATTGCCCCATGCAGTGAACAGCTTCGACACGCCAATCTATGCCCGCCTCTTCAATCGCCTCGATCAGTGATGCGACCATCTCGCGGCTGCCAACGCCACCGCAAGATGGCAGACGCTTGCCTGACCGGAAATTAATGCAGGCCCGCAGCCAAGGTCTAGAAATTTTTTTTATGGTATCCGTCACGTGATCGCTTCTCATTGAAATTTAAAAACATGGGTTTCTGATTCAGTATTTGGCAAATCGCTTATATCTTCTTACTTTGTTGCAGGGCGATTAGACAATTGTCACACTTCATGCGGTATAATGAAAAAATTTCCAACATCATACGGTTTTAAATATGACTGATATCCCGGTAACGGCACCATATGACGGATCGGCGATCGACACTGTTCCAAATTCAACGATGGAAGATGTCGAGAAGGCGATGGCTACGGCACACGCGCTTTATCGTAATCGTGATGGGTGGCTCTCAAAGCCGAAAAGGATAGAAATCCTGAGGCGCGCAGCGGAAATTATCAAGGAACGTCGCCAGGAATTAGCGGTGCAGTCAGCGCGCGAAGGCGGAAAGCCACTAATGGATTCTCTCGTGGAGATAGACCGCGCGGCGGATGGGGTTGAGAACTGTGTTGAAGTACTGCGATCGGAAGGTGGACGCGTTATTCCTATGAGCCTCAATCCTTCTTCGACTGGCCGGGTCGCCTTTACCCAATTTGAGCCGATTGGTCCGGTTGTTGCGGTAAGTGCATTTAATCATCCTTTCAATTTGATAGTTCATCAGGTGACGCCGGCGGTCGCCGTCGGCTGTCCAGTGGTCGTGAAGCCGGCAGATATCACACCGCTATCGTGTTTTGCTTTTGTCGATATTCTGCATGAAGCAGGTTTGCCGAAGGAATGGTGCCAGATTGTTGTACCTCAGGACCTAGACGTCGCGAGCGCCTTGGTATCGGATGAGCGGAATGCGTTTTTCAGCTTTATCGGTTCGGCCCGTGTTGGTTGGATGTTACGCTCTAAGTTGGCGCCAGGAACACGCTGTGCCTTGGAACATGGTGGTGCTGCGCCAGTAATACTTGCTGCGGACGCCGATCTCGATGATGCTTTGCCGCGGCTTGCCAAGGGAGGGTTCTATCATGCGGGTCAGGTCTGCGTTTCGGTGCAGCGAATTTTTGCGCATTCTTCAATTGCCGAGAAAGCCGCTAAGGGTCTCGCGGATCTTGCATCTAGAATGAAAGTTGGCGACCCGACATTGGCCGATACCGAAGTTGGCCCACTGATCCGAACAGGCGAGGTCGATAGGGTGGATGAATGGGTCCATGCTGCCGTCGACAGCGGAGCCAAGTGTCTGACTGGAGGAGAGAAATTAACGGATAGTTGTTACAAGCCGACTGTCCTGCTTGATCCGCCGGCAGACGCAAATGTATCGACTATGGAAATTTTTGGCCCGGTAATATGCGTATATTCGTATGACGATATCGATCAGGCTATTGAACAGGCAAATTCGCTGCCTGTGTCATTCCAGGCCGCAGTGATGACAAAAGACATAGATACTGCGATGCGAGTTTATAATCGGATCGATGCGACCGCGGTTATGGTAAACGAACACACTGCTTTTCGAGTTGACTGGATGCCTTTTGCGGGTGCCCGTCAGTCGGGGCATGGCGTCGGTGGTATACCGTTCACGATGCATGAGATGCAGATCGAGAAGATGATGGTGCTGCGCTCGGACGAGCTACAGTAGCCGCCAGTAACATGGGGCAAGACCACGATCATACCGAACCTCCAAGCAATTTAGAACTAAGGGTCAAGGCGCTCGAATCACTCCTTGTCGAAAAAGGTTTGGTCGATCCGGCAGCTTTGGATGCTCTGATCGACACCTACGAGCATAAGGTTGGTCCGCGAAATGGTGCCAAGGTAGTCGCAAAAGCGTGGTGCGAGCCGGGCTATAAAAATTGGCTGCTTGATGATGCGCCGAAAGCGATTGCTTCTCTTGGTTTTTCTGGCCGCCAAGGCGAACACATTATGGTCGTTGAGAATACCCCGGTGCTTCACAACCTTGTCGTCTGCACGCTGTGTTCCTGTTATCCTTGGCCTGTGTTGGGCCTGCCGCCCAATTGGTACAAGTCGGCGCCCTATCGTTCCAGGGTGGTAGCTGATCCGCGAAGTGTTTTGCAGGAGTTCGGGACCAAGCTTCCAGAAGAGACGCAGGTTAGGGTTTGGGATTCAACAGCTGAGATGCGATATCTAGTTCTGCCGATGCGGCCGGTGGGTACTGACGATTGGAACGCCGAACGTCTTGAAACACTCGTTTCGCGAAACTCTATGATTGGAGTGGAGCCTGCAAAATCTTCGGGATTTGTGGATTCGGCATGAATGGCGGCCACGACCTTGGAGGTATGCACGGTTTGGGGCCAATCGATCCGGAGCCCGAATTCAAGGAACCGGTGTTTCACATGGAATGGGAGCGCCGTGCCTTTGCCTTAAATTTAGCTGCTAGCTTTCTCGGTAAATGGAATATTGACCAAGGCCGCCACGCGCGCGAACGTCAGCATCCGGCAAACTATTTACGAAATACCTATTATGAGAATTGGCTGGCCGGACTGGAGATGTTGTTGGTTGAAGCAGAGCTTATCACGCAGGAAGAATTAAATACGGGAGTCGCTACAAGACGGGCTGAAGGCGTCCGCGTGTTGCCTGGAAAGAATGTTGAAGAGGTCTTATTGAAAGGCGGTCCCTCCACAATAAACATACCGCTCGATCGGTCATTTTCAGCAGGAGACCGGGTTCGTGTAGCTAATATCAACCCGCTCGGCCACACTAGAGCACCGCGATACGCCCGTGGCAAGGTCGGAAAAGTGGTGTTAGAGCACGGCATCCATATATTTGCCGACCGCAATGCTGAGGGTATTAAGGAGGGACAACATTTATATAGCGTTGAGTTTAAGAGCTGCGAGCTGTGGGGCAATGCTGGCAGTGCCTCTGAAACCGTTCGTATCGATTTGTGGGAACCGCATCTTGAGCCCGCTGAATGAACCAGACTGCGCCGGATTTGGACTTATTTGCTGGTATGCCACGTGACGGCAGTGAACCAATTTTTCAAGAACCGTGGGAGGCGCAGGTATTCGCGATGGTCGTCTACCTAAACGAAACGGGCATCTTTACCTGGCAGGAATGGACTGAACGCTTATCACGTGGGATCCAAAGTGCACAGGCGGCGGGTGACAGCGAATTTGGGGATACTTACTACCGGCATTGGCTTACAGCTCTCGAAGACTTGATTGCAGAAAAAGGGTTAACTCCCCTTTCTGATTTAGCGGCGCGGAAGAAAGAATGGCGGCAAGCTTACCTGGCGACACCGCATGGAGAACCCGTGGAATTGCGCAGCGGCAATTAGTTATTTTCGTTTAGGAATAGAGGCCGTCCTAGATGCTCGGGTGAAGCGGGCGTAATTGAAGGAGTAAGCTGATATGGCTGAATTTGACTATGATATGTTCGTGATCGGAATTGGATCCGGCGGTGTTCGCGCCGCACGTTTCGCTGCGAATTTTGGTGCCCGTGTTGCGGCCGCGGAGGACCGCTACATGGGCGGTACCTGCGTTAACGTCGGTTGTATCCCGAAAAAGCTTTTTGTTTATGCTTCTCATTTTTCACACGATTTTGAAGATGCCGCTGCCTATGGCTGGACGGTCGGCGGCGTGAGTTTTGATTGGTCGACTTTGCGCGATAATAAGGATAAGGAAATTAGACGTCTCAATGAGATTTACCAAAACATGCTGGTAAATTCTGGTGTCGAGGTGTTCAACGCGCGGGCAAGTGTGGTTGATCCGCATACCGTCGATGTTGGTGGTAAGCGGGTTACGACTAAATATATTTTGATTGCGACTGGCGGTTGGCCATCTGTGCCGGACATTCCGGGCAAAGAGCACGCCATCACCTCGAATGAATTTTTCAATATGGGGAAATGGCCTGAACGAGCTATCGTCGTCGGCGGTGGGTATATTGCGGTCGAGCTGACTGGCGTCCTTCATGGTCTGGGTGCCAATGTTACACAGCTCTATCGTGGACCGCTTTTCCTCCGCGGTTTTGATGATGAGATCCGACATCATTTGGCAGGTGAGATGCGAAAGCAAGAGGTAGACTTGCGTTTTAACGCTAACATTTCCAGGGTCGAGAAAGAGGGTGAAGTGCTGGTAGCTGATCTGGAGGATGGCACGCAAATACGAACAGATGTAATTCTTTACGCGACGGGTCGTTTGCCAAATTCTGCGAATATAGGGCTTGAAAAGGCTGGGGTTAAATTAGGTAAGGGTGGTGCAGTGCTGGTCGACGAGGGGTTCAAGACTTCAGTGCCTTCGATCTACGCAATTGGCGACGTCATCGATCGTGTGCAGTTGACGCCTGTTGCGCTTGAAGAGGGGATGGTAGTGGCCAATGCCCTGTTCAATGAGACCGCTGGTGATGTCGATTACAGTAACATTCCAACCGCGGTATTTAGTCAGCCAAGCATTGGTACTGTCGGCATAACTGAAACTGAGGCCCGGGAAAAGTATGGCAAGGTCGACATTTACAAGTCGGACTTTAAAGCATTGAAGCACACGTTGACGGGGCGAGATGAACGGACTTTGATGAAGTTGATTGTTCATCCCGAGACCGATGTGGTTCTTGGTGTGCATATGGTTGGTCCGGAAGCGGGCGAGATCGTTCAGGGTATAGGAATTGCGCTCAAGGCTGGAGCTACCAAGGCCACTTTTGATGCGACGATTGGTATTCATCCGACATCTGCGGAGGAGTTTGTAACCATGCGTGAGAAGGTGCCCGACTGCAAAGAAGATAAATAAAATACTGCCAAATTCTGCAACGAAGGTGATGCCACGCGTCACACCGAATTTTCCGATCGTGATGAAGGGAGATCACCTGCATATGGGCTTGAATATTATGGCAACTTCGACCTTGGCGAATGATGCCCTGAGATTGGGGCGAAAAAGAGAGACTGCGTCCACAAACAAGGCCTCATTCTCGACGGGGCTTAGGAACTAGTAAATCAATAGACTTAATTAAAAACTACCACCTGCTATTATTTGTTATAGATCAGTTTTTGTGTTGGTTTTGTTCTATTTTCGCTTATGACGGATCCACTCTGGATTTTGAACCCTTCCGGGCAAACGATGGCCGGCGCCTGGATTGACGATACCTTATGCGCGCGCGTCGAGGAGCGTAGTATGCGTGGTCGTTGGCCGCTTGTCGCGGCATTTCCGCGCCAACGCGTAGAGGTCATTCGCGGGGTCGATCCAGCGATGGAGGTGTCACGTCTCTTTGATTTGCGGGGATGGACGGATGGATTGCCGATTGTCGCACCGACCACGGGTCGAGTTGAAGAAATGCTCGACTACACGCCGCTGGGACGGGAAACGGTTATCGGTGAACTCGAACCCCTGAAAGGGCTGGCCACGGTTGAAAAGTTAGCGATTAATGCTGTGATGGCGGGGTGTCGGCCAGACTACTTCCCGATCTTAATTGCGGCGGTTGAGGCTATTTCGGAGCCGGAATTTAATCTCCGTGGTGTTCAGACGACGGACGAAAACGTCACACCTTTAATTCTGGTGAATGGACCGATTGCTCGTCAGATTGGAATGAACGAAGGTTTCGGGTGTCTTGGTCCTGGTTGGCGGCCTAATGCGACCATCGGCCGAGCGTTGCGTCTTGTTATGCAGAATATTGGTGGCGGATGGCCTTCCGTGGTTGCCTTCGCTGGTCTGGGGCAACCCGGCAGATATACGTTATGTTTCTGCGAAAACGAGGCTCAAAGCCCATGGCAACCCTTTCATGTCGACGCAAGTTTTGCAGTTAATCAGAATGTTGTGACGGTTCTTCGAGCAGAAAGCGTTATCAATGTGACAGGTGGACTTGAGGAAGTGGCCAGCATCATGGGCTCCGCGGCGTCAGCCTTTTCTTGGCTTCATGGCGGTTTTGTAACGGTTGTAATTTCGCCGGCTACAGCCAAGGCACTAGAGCGCGATGGCATATCGAAACAAGAGGCGCGACAATGGCTGCACGCAAACGGTCGCATTGCAAGCGATGGGCTGAAGGGACTCTGGATTTATAAAAATGTCGGTAGGGCGAAGGAATGGCCAGCTTGGGCATTATCTGCAATTGAGGCAGGCTACGTGCCGCCGGTCGAGGACCCGGATAAGATAGCTTTAGTGGTCGCTGGCGGCGATATTCCGATCGCGCAACAAGCCTATTTTCCAACCTGGGGTTACCCGGACTGTTGTATTATGAAGGAGGTCATCTTGCCGAATAATTGGCGACCGATTGAAGAGGAATTAAGTCGATGAAACGACCTGGAGATCCCTTTGACGTGCTGGTAGTGGGTGGTGGCTTGGCAGGGTTGACGGCCGCTCACCATGCAGCTCTGCGCGGACTGACTGTCGCTTGTGTCGACGAAGGTGGCCACATGGGTGGCCTTGTCATGAATGTCAGCGCTATCGATGGCTATCCCGCAATGGGAACCGTCGGTGGTGCCGAGTTGGCGGCTGGTCAGTTGGAAGCAATCCTCGATCTTGGTGCAGAGGTTGTGCCAGATACGGTGTTAGCAATCAGGACCGATGGTGATATCAAGACTGTGACAACTGGCACGGGTGATCAGAAGGCAAAGACTGTAATTATCGCGTCTGGAGCGCGACTTAAATCGCTTGGTGTCGCGGGTGAGGAAGCTCTGTTTGGGCGCGGTGTGTCTCAATGTGCCAACTGCGACGGCGGATTTTTTGTCGACCAGAAGGTGGTTGTTGTCGGCGGTGGCGATTCGGCCCTACAGGAAGCCCTACATCTGGCGGATTACGCCAGTGAAATCACCATCGTGACACGCGGTAGCAATCTGCGAGCACGCCAATCCTATGTTAACCGGGCGGCTAGTAATCCAAAAATTTCCTTCCTTTGGGAGACAATAGTTTCGGAGATCCTCGGAAGCGAACGTGTTGAGGGGGTTCGCTTGGTGTCGGTGAGAGGTGGCGAAGAGCAAAATTTTGAGTGCTCGGGGATATTTGTTTTTGTAGGGTTGGAAGCAAACAACGGCTTTCTACCCGATGATATGCAACGCGATGTGAATGGTTTCGTAGAAACTGATGGTTCTTTCGCAACCTCTATGGAGGGAGTGTACGCGGTTGGTGCAGTGCGTTCTGGTTACAGTGGACAATTGGCGAGTGCAGCAGGGGAAGCTGCCTCTGTGGTTGCTGGTTTATCGATCTAATGAAGTAGACATATGATGTGCCCAGCGTTGGTTGTTTCTAGGTTAGGGGATTCCATTGTATGGAGATAGAACCGTGTCTCACGGTCCTGATGATCGTGGAGGAAGTCATGCACTCGTCTGCAGTAAGTTCCTCTATTAAACAATTTTTTTTAGGTGGGCATCTTTAGCACGCTGGCCGTAAAGGCCCAAGCGCCCTAAGTGATACCTATGCCAATTATTTTAGAACCGTCCCGCGAGACGGAAGTTGTTGCAGAGACAGAAATTCTTGTGCTTGGCGGCGGACCGTCTGGGATTGCGGCAGCAACCGCTGCGGCTCGCACTGGGGCGCGGACAACGCTGTTGGAAAAATATGGCTTCCTTGGTGGTATGGGAACCGCTGCGATGGTCACAAATTTCTGTGGCTTGCATGCCAACATAAACGGTTCTGTGCAGCAGGTAGTGCGGGGCATCGCAGATGATATCTTGGAACGCTTAGATCGGCTAGATGGGCTCCGTGAGCCACATCCGGTGAAGGCGATAGGCGGTGGCCACGATATTGCAGCCCAAGCTTACGACACCTCAGCCTATAAGATGGCGACAGACGATTTATTGCTTTCGGCTGGTGTTGATATCCGCTTTCATAGTTTTGCCGTGGGCGTCCTTATGGACGGAGCACGAATTGATGCTGTGCTGGTAGAGACAAAATCTGGTCGCAAAGCAATCAAGGCTCAAATGTTTATCGATTGTTCGGGAGATGGTGATCTAGCCTATTGGGCTGGTGCCGAATGTGAAAAAGGTGATGCGACTGGATTTATGGCTTACCCGACAACAATGTTTCGTGTGGCGAATGCAGATGATGAAAAAGTCCAAAATGAAGGCAAGCCGCACCTAACTCAGCTAATCGCCGAAGCTGGTGACGGCTACGACTTACCACGCAAATCGGGCGTCCTTGGATCGCAGCCTCATACGGGTGAGTGGCGTGTGAACTTAACGCAAATCAGCCGAGATGGCGCGCCGATTGACGGCAGCGACTGGAACGATCTTGGATATGCCGAAACGGAAGGGCGGCGGCAAAGCCAGGAATATTTTCGTTTCCTTAAAGACCGGGTGCCGGGTTTTGAGAATTCGTATCTTCTGGAGACAGCGCCGCAGATCGGCATCCGCGAGACCCGCCGGATTGTAGGGGAATACGTGTTGACAAAAGACGATGTCTTGTCTTGTCGAGATTTTGATGACTCCATTGGCTGTAATGGTTGGCCCTTAGAACAGCATTTGGAAGGTAACGCAAAATGGACGTTCCTTGGTGGGCGGGGTTATCATCAAATTCCGTATGGGACGACATTGCCGGTGGGTGTTGAAAATCTTTTGGTTGCAGGCCGTTGCGCCTCAACGACGCCTGAAGGTCAAGCGTCGCTGCGGGTTAGTGGGCCGTGTTTTGCTATGGGGCAGGCGGTTGGTACCGCTGCCGAAATGGCTCGGCGCGGTGACCTGATGCCAGGCGAGATTGACAGGCAAGCCTTGAAAACACGATTAGTTACCGACGGTGCCTTTATAGGCGATCCACAGTTGTAATAAGAAATTTAAAAGTAGGAAGGATCAAGCAAATGGGAGAATTCAGTTACACGGAACGCGACGGCCACGTTTTGACCGTTGTTTTGAATCGGCCGGAACGCATGAATGCGCTGCATTCCCCGGCACATTTTGAACTTGATCAAGTATTTAATGACTTTGAAGCGGATCCAGACCTTTGGGTTTGCATCCTCACCGGCGCGGGTGATCGTGCCTTTAGCGCTGGAAATGACTTAAAGTTTCAAGCTGAGGGGGGCACGCGGGACAAGCCAAAAAGCGGCTTTGGGGGTATCACCGAACGATTTGATCGAACGAAACCAATGATCGCGGCAGTTAACGGCGTTGCGATGGGTGGTGGCTTCGAATTAGCCCTTGCTTGTGATGTCATTATCGCTGCAGACAATGCCCGCTTTGCCTTACCGGAGCCGCGCGTTGGATTGGCGGCTTTGGCGGGCGGTCTTCACCGTTTACCGCGTGCTATCCCGCAAAAGAAGGCGATGGGAATGATTTTGACAGGGCGCCATGTTCCAGCTTTGGAAGGCTTTGAGATTGGGTTTGTGACGGAATTGGTTGCTGAAGGCGAAGCGTTGAATGCGGCAAAGCGGTTCGCAGCGGAAATTGAAAAATGCTCGCCAGTTTCAATTCGCACAAGCTTAGATGTCGTTCGCCGCGGCCTGGAGCATGCGTCAGTTGAGGACGCAATGCTGGCCAACTATGAAAGTGTGACTGTTCTGCGCAATAGTGAGGACATGATTGAGGGACCAAAAGCCTTTGCCGAAAAGCGCGATCCGAACTGGAAAGGACGTTAAAGTATTGGGTCTTACGTTTGTAGTTGATGCCCTATTAAGTGGTTTCATCGCCGCGTGGTAATACTTCGCCGACCCTGTCCGTCCCAATCGTGAAGATAACGAGGAATGGCGACAGGTCGACAAAACGCCGGCTGTGTTCTTCAAACTCAGTTAAAACCATGTTTACCGCTGCCTCCGTTGGCTCGCGATAAATTGAACGTAATTTTTCAATCGTTTGAACTGGCTAATTCTTTTCTCCAGGTACTAGGATTCATTTAAGATCGTGTCGGCAATCTTCTCTGAAGTCATTAGTGTCGGGAAATTGGTATTGGCGCAAGGTACGCATGGCATAATTGAGGCATCCACGACACGCAGACCTTGGGTTCCATGTACACGGCCTTGATTGTCGGTCACTGCCATTGGGTCGTTGGCCCGGCCCATTCTATTGGTGCAGGAGGCGTGCCAAGTACCGGTGACGCTACGTTTCAAATATTCTGCGAGGGCGTCTTCATTAGACATTAGGGTCATGATGTTATCACCCTCCGTTATAAAAGAGTTAATAAGCCATTTTCGGAACCAGGACGGTCCGTCCAGCATTTCTGCCAGGATGCCAGTTAAAATCTTGTTCTTAGTTGTCACCGTTCCGACTTTTCGGACCCGCTCGCTATAAGCGGATGGGAAGGGATCCCGCGTCACCTTTTGCATTACGGTAGACGTGAAGATGCCCACCATTCGGCGATAACAATCCATTAGGCGTTCCAAATCGCGGATGTCAGAAAGCATATTGAACTCGACCGTTGGCTCAGAACGCCAATCGGCGGAGCTCAATGTAAGCTGGCCCGTGGAATACGTCTTGTTGACCCAGGCCAACATTGAACCAAGGCTGTCACCGACTGAATGCCAGGCGGATTTGGCGACAACCGCACCAAACATGTCGCCTGGTGGTGCATCATGCATATTAGAGGAATAGCGCCAGCCAAGATGAATGTGCCGGCGCGTTATATTGTTGAGGCGAGCTTCGGGCGGCATCCATGCGGACACCGCTGCCGCGGCATGTTCCATCAGATTCTGACCAACGCCCTCGCGCTCGAGCCGAACATTGATGCCAAGATTGTGAAGATGGCCAACTGGTCCGATTCCGGCACGCAAAAGCATCGCTGGCGAATGGATAGCGCCACTGCAAAGGATAACCTCGTTTGATTTGAAAGTATGTTCTTGTCCACGTTGGACTGCCACAACACCGATAGCTTTGGTTCCGTCGAAAAGGATTTCCTTTACCTGAATTTCCGATTCGATGCGCAAGTTTTCACGTCGTCGAGTTTGTGGGTCCAGATAGCCAATTGCAGCGGAAACCCGACGATCATATAGGTTTGACATGGTGACAGGAAAATAGCCGTCTTTAAAATCGCCGTTTTGATCAGGGAGATACTTGAAGCCTTTTTCCTCAAGGGTGGAGGCGATGCCTTTTACGTACTCCGGCCATTGATCCTGAAAAATTCGCCGTACTGGTATACGGCCATTTTGGCCGTGATATTCGTTGTTGAAATCAAGATCTCGCTCAATTTTCTTAAAATATGGCAGGCAGGCTTCCCAGCTCCAGCCATCCGCACCAAGTTGGCCCCATTCATCATAGTCGGTAGGTGCTCCGCGGTTAGCCAGTTGCCCGTTTATGCTGGAGCCACCACCCATGACCCGAGCTTGCTCATATTGTTTCGTGGGTGGTCGGTCGTCTGGATTATTATGGGATTGAGGTCCAATATGAACGCGTAGCCCATTCCAAATAAATTTTGGATTGAAATAAACTTTGCCTGGATAGCTGTCTAAAATTTCTTCTGGCACCTGGTTGTGCGGCGTATCGACCCCGGCTTCCAACAAGAGAACTTCGTTGGAGCGACGGGACGAGAGACGGTTAGCTTGTACGCTGCCGGCCGAGCCGCCGCCGACGATGATGTAATCGAAAGTCTTCATTTGAATATGCCGATCAAGGGTTCAAAAGTGTGAGGTCAACGCGTTCACGCGTTACGCCGATTTCTGCCGCTATTTTTGAATATACCTCGTAGTGCGGTTGTTTGCGGTGCTGTTCTAAAGCAGCCTCGTCATTATAGACCTCGAAAAAGTATACGCAGTTCGGTTGTTCATTTGGGATTAGAATACGGAATTGTTGGCAACCAGGCTCATCTTGCATGGAATGCTTAGCGTCGTGATGGGCTGCTTCCATAAACTTATCCATAGACCCTTCGGGTATCGTAAATTTCACTAAAATGGCAAGCGCGGTCATAAAACATTCCTCCCAGTGTCCTTATTTATCGTGGTGTCGGAGAGAGTTCCGACAATTTAGAATTAGTTAATTCCGCCGAACTCCAGAGCGCTGCTTGATCTTTGGGGAGACGTCGGCTTTCGGCTGTCATCAACCAAAGGCGCAATAAAAACCGGTCGCGCCCTGATGCGGCGTCGTCTGTGTATTCGGTTCGAGCATGATACGTCACGTGATTGTTGAGGATCTGTATGTCACCAGGCTCGATCATGTGTTCGTAGCAGAGCTCTTCCGATAACTCTTCAATCATGTCGAGTGCTTCGGTCTGTTCTTCCGTAAGGCGCGGAATTTCCGGAAAGGATTGAGCTTGATTGATATAGACACGTGAGAGATCGCTGGTGAAGGCGTTGCCCTGCATTGTGAAGACGGGCAGCATGTAATAAGGCGCATCTGTTCCGACCTCATCGCCGATAGAACTGCGGTAGAAATCGCCGAACAGCGCCTCCAACAATTTGGGATGGCGTTTGAGGAAAGCATTGTAGATAGCAGTAGCGCTGACGACCCGGCTGATGCCACCTCCCGCTGCTTTCCGTAAGCAAAGCAGGCAAACCACATCTGCCCGGTCGTTGTGCCAGCTGAGGCGGCTTGGGGATTCAACGCGGGGGCCACCTGTATCTCGGACTTCGCGCATCATGCCAGCACCACCGTTTTGAATGACTGGCGTGCCCATGTGGCTAAAAATACCGAGGTAAAGGCGTTTCAAATCCTCCAACTCGTAACAGGTAATGGGTATGCCTTGGATAAGCGTAATGCCGCGCCCATACTCCAAGCGATAAGCTATTTCTTTGAGCCCTTCCGCAACACGGACAAGTGGAAAGTCCGCGGCCGTAGTTTCCTGCCAAGCTTTGCCTGATAGCTTCGCGTTGGCCAAGGCCTCCTCGATCTCGCCTATCTCACTTTCGTCAAGTTTCCAAATCCATTCGTCCCCTGCTGCTAGTTCGGCTCCGGTCCAGGCAGACCCGTCATCGATGTATTTTCGCTCAAATTTGCGCATGTCTATTTGTCTCATGTCGATGCTCTCCATATAAACTATCACATGTGATACATGTGGCGAGCCGGACATTGACGATAGATGGGCAAACTAACGGGGTTTTCGACTTGATGTTGAAGTTCATGATAGGTGTGAAGCCTACCGAAATAGAAATGATGAGGATTGAGTGCCATGGACGAATTCGTCGCTTTAAAATGGTATTCGGGCGGGTAATTACGTTAGTCAACAATGTATCCCGTTGCCGTTCCTCCAAATTTTCTGGGCAGTTTTAGGATAGGTGACTGATGGCCGGAACTGATAAATCCCAGCAATCTCGCCTTGGGGGTCCATGTGTCATTCTTGTTGAGCCGCAGATGGGAGAGAATATCGGGTTTACCGCGCGTGCCATGATGAACGGTGGCTTGTCAGACCTAAGGATTGTGAAACCGCGCGACGGTTGGCCCAATCCACGGGCCGCGGCGGCTGCTTCTGGAGCCGGAAGTGTGATCGATACTGCTCGTATTTTTGAGTGCACTGAACAAGCAATTGGTGACTTACAATGCGTTTTTGCAATGACGGCGCGGCCCCGTGAGATGATCAAGCCGGTGGTGACGCCGCGCTATGCTGCCGGTGAAATGCGTGAGTTGATCTCTGATGGTCTCAATGTTGGGATCCTATTCGGACCAGAGCGGAAGGGGCTAGATAACGACGATGTTGCTTCTGCGGACACTGTAATTCAGGTGGCTCTCAACCCAGCCCATAGCTCGATGAATTTGGGTCATGCTGTCATGGTGATGTCGTACGAATGGTTTCAAGCTGCCGATGACACGCCGGGGCGATATCTCAGCACTGGTCGCACGGGGGCTGCAACAAAAGCAGAATTAATGATTTTTTTTGAGCGCTTGGAAACGGAACTGGACACTGCTGGTTTCTTCCATGTTCCTGAAAGGCGTCCCAGTATGGTTCGAAACATCCGCAATATCTTTCAGCGCGCAGATTTGACGGAACAAGAAGTCCGCACTTTACATGGCATTGTTTCGGGTCTCATCCGCCGTCATGGAGGCAAACCCGGCCACGAATCGAGAGATTGACAAGATATGTGCGATCCCTATACTCCGCGCGTCTTCCGAGAATGAGGGACATAGAGCCCCGCATCCCGTCAATCTGCGGTGGGTGTTGCTATCGGAACAACAATAACGCCGGGTAAACCAGGGTAAAACTAAAATGTCGAAGCGACTGAAGTCGAAGTACAAGATCAATCGCCGTCTCCGTTGCAATCTTTGGGGACGTCCCAAAAGTCCTTATAACCGACGCGAATACGGTCCAGGCCAGCATGGTCAGCGCCGCCGCAAGCCCTCGGATTACAGTATCCAGCTGCAAGCGAAACAAAAGTTAAAAGGCTATTATGGCAGTATTGGTGAAAAAAAGTTCCACGGTTACTATGAAGATGCCGAGCGGGTCAAAGGTGATACTAGCGAAAACCTCATCGGATTGTTGGAGCGCCGCCTCGATGCGGTTGTATATCGGGCTAAGTTTGTTCCAACCGTGTTCGCTGCACGCCAATTTGTAAACCACGGACATGTTCTGGTGAATGGCAAGAAGGTCAACATTCCTTCTTACCAGATGCAGGACGGTGATGTCGTCGAGGTACGCGACAAGAGCAAGGCGATGGCTCTGGTTTTGGAGGCGATGGCTTCACCGGAGCGGGATGTGCCAGAATATATTTCGGTCGATGAACGCAAAATGGCGGCGACCTTTGTCCGTGTTCCCAAGCTTGAGGACGTGCCTTATCCTGTGCAGATGGAGCCAAACTTGGTCATCGAATACTACTCTCGCTGACCATTTGGGGCTCGCATTTAAACGCAATGAGGGCTTTCTGAGAAAACGCCAAAGTTCTGTTCCTCAAACGATTACAAGTGCGTTTAAAGTTTTTTAATAAACGGAAGATCTATCCGTCGCGCAACAGTTTAGGATTTGGCTCTTCCCGCGTTGAAAAAGCGATTTCGACGTGATTTCCGTCTGGGTCATAGGCATGGACCTGGCGAATTTTTCCGCCTGGCACCACACGCGTTTCGTATTTTGCTCCGGCTTTTTTTAGCTTTTTCAAGGTGTCATTGATGTCATTGGCCTTAAACGCGAAGTGCTCTAGCTGCGGATCGTTCAGTTTTGGTTGTTTATTTACCTCAACCAGATGAACCGTCGCGCGCTTGCCAGCATAAAGCCAGGCACCGCCAAACTTAAATGCGGGCCGTTTGCCCTTTTTTAAGCCAAGAACTTTTGAGTAGAAGGACACCATGTCCTTCAAGTTTGCAGTGCGAATATTGACGTGATCGAGTGAACTGACTGGCATGGGAACCTCCTCCTATCTCTAATTAACTGGCATGCAACTTGGCTTTCGGCAAGCGCTAGTCTAATAGCGGTGATTGTAATTGAGTGAGAAATAGAGCGTGACGTCGTTGGGCGGCCCGCCACATCGGCCATAGCGTAGCTTTTATTTCAGAAAAATTAACGACCATTATTTTGCAAATGCCTTACGCAGATTTTCAAAAAATATAATTCCTGCGTAATTCAGGTCTGACGCAACACCTTGCAGTCTGCTGAAAGTTAAAATTTCATTGCGAAAATAGAAGGTGCAAGCGGTTCGCGCTGCTTTCAATTGCAAGTGGCGATTTGCAAGGGATATGATCAATGGGACACTGTCTATCCAGTGGTTCCAGTGTCTTTGCAAATGAAATAAGGTCTAAAGGGCAGAGATTTCCTTCCTCAACTCAGAGAAAACCCTCCGCAGTCGTCCGGGCAATACTACTTATGCAACACCCTTTCAAAGACAAGGGTTCTTAAACACATTGGTGGTGATGTGGGGCTATATGAGTAGAGTTTTGTTTTTAGGCTGCGTTTTGCCCTATTTCGACACCGTTATCCGAAAAATACTGGCCAAGCTCACCAGATTCGTACATTTCACGCACAATATCGCAGCCACCGACAAATTCACCCTTTACATAAAGTTGGGGAATTGTCGGCCAGTTTGTGTATTCTTTAATGCCATCGCGAATCTCCGAATCTTGCAATACGTCGACGCCTTTAAACTTAACGCCCATCAACGTGAGGGCTTGCACAACTGCTGAGGAAAAGCCGCATTGTGGAAAAATCGGGGAGCCTTTCATGAAAAGCACCACGTCCGAAGAGTCTACTTCTTCCTGAATGCGTTTGAAAACCGGATTGTCACTCATTTCAAATTCCTTTTATTTTCTACCATACTGCCTAGGTTAGCAATTTTCCGGTGCAGAAGTTTGCAGTGCCAGGGCGTGAAGTTCGTTACCCATACGTCCTTTAAGGGCAGCATATACCATCTGGTGTTGTTGCACCCGCGTCTTTCCTTTGAAAGCACTCGAGCTGATGAATGCCGCATAGTGATCTCCATCGCCACGAAGGTCGTCAATCCGCACTTCTGCGTCTGGGATCGCCTCTCTTATCATATTTTCTATCTCGCCTGCACTCATTGGCATATCAGAATTCCTACTTAAGTGCTGTCCATGTAGCTGGGAAGCCAACGTTCATGATTTTCTCGCAGACTCTCTATCGATATAGTGATTCCCCCTGGCAGATTCAATGTGTTTGTTCCTGTCGTGCCTAAACTGAGGACAGAGACATTCGCACTTTCAGCATTTGCCATAACCGTTTCTGGTGTTTTCGTGGCGCAGAGATAACGCGCTTGATCTTCGCCGAAGTACCAGGCGTGCAGCGGACCATCGCTTGGGTGGTCGAGCACCACACCGCACTCGCCGGCTAGCGCCATTTCAGCCAGACCTACGAGTAAGCCGCCATCAGACAAGTCGTGACAAGCGGCAATATTTCCCGAGCGGATTTCCGAACGGACAAAATTGCCGTGGCGTCGTTCGACCTCCAAATCTACGGGTGGCGGCGCGCCTTCTTCTCCTTGCATGAATTCGCGTAAATAAAGTGAATTACCAAGCCAACCATCGGTTTCACCGATTAGCAACATCGTATAATCTGGTCCTGGAATGCCGATCCCCACGGTCGCGTTGATATCGTCGATCAGCCCGACTCCTCCAATAACAGGGGTCGGCAGAATCGCTTCGCCATTTGTCTCGTTGTAGAGCGATACATTTCCTGAAATGACCGGAAACTCGAGGGCCCGGGCTGCAGCGCCGATCCCTTTCACACAACCTACAAACTGTCCCATGATCGAGCGGCGTTCTGGATTTCCAAAATTGAGGTTATTTGTAAGTGCCAATGGCATAGCGCCTACGGCCGTCAGATTCCGCCAAGCTTCGACGACGGCCTGGCGGCCACCAGTCTCAGGATGTGCCTTGCAATAGCGTGGCGTGCAATCAGTGGTAACCGCAAGGCCCTTGGTAGTACCGTGGATGCGAATAATTGCTGCGTCACCACCTGGTCGCTGAACGGTATCGGCCATGACCATGTGGTCGTATTGTTCCCATATCCAGCGTTTGGAGCAAATGTCGGGAGATGACATCAATGTATTCAATGCTGCAGCGATGTCTTCTGTAATTGGTATATTTTCCGTTTGGATTGTTGCTGGTGCTTTGATCTCATCATAGGGACGATCGTATTCAGGGGAGGCTTCGACTAACGGCGCCACGGGAATTTCCACAACAGTTTCGCCCGCCTTTTTAACAACTAAGGCTCCGGAATCTGTTATGCGCCCAATGACCGCAAAATCTAATTCCCATTTATCGAAGATACTACGCGCAGTCTCTTCACCTTCGGGCTTCAAGACCATTAACATGCGTTCCTGACTTTCGGACAACATCAATTCGTAAGGGGTCATACCTTCTTCACGGGCTGGTACGGCGTCAAGATTAAGCTCGATACCCACTCCGCCTTTGTCGGCCATCTCGACGGAGGAACAGGTTAAGCCCGCTGCGCCCATATCTTGAATGGCAATGATGCAATCTGTTGCCATCAATTCAAGGCAAGCTTCCAAGAGTAATTTTTCGGTAAATGGATCACCAACTTGCACGGTTGGTCGTTTTTCATCAGAATCGTCTGAGAATTCGGCTGATGCCATAGTAGCGCCATGGATCCCATCGCGACCTGTTCTAGAACCGACATAGACGACTGGATTCCCAACTCCGGCGGCGGCTGAGTAGAAAATTTTATCCGCGTCAGCGATCCCAACTGTCATTGCATTGACTAGGATATTGCCATTATAAGCCGGGTGAAAATTAACCTCGCCCGCAACCGTTGGAATACCCATACAATTTCCATATGCACCGATACCGGCGACGACACCATCAACCAAATGGCGGGTGCGTGGATGGTCGGGTGCACCAAATCGGAGCGCATTGAGATTCGCTACGGGGCGCGCTCCCATAGTGAAGACATCGCGCATGATGCCGCCGACGCCTGTTGCGGCGCCTTGGTAGGGTTCGATAAAAGATGGATGGTTGTGGCTTTCGATTTTGAAGACGGCGGCGCGACCGTCACCGATGTCGACGACGCCTGCATTCTCGCCGGGCCCTTGGATAACCTGTGAACCTTCGGTTGGAAGAGTTTTTAACCATTTGCGCGACGATTTGTAGGAACAATGCTCCGACCACATTACAGAAAAAATTCCGAGCTCTGTAATGTTTGGCTCGCGGCCCATTATTTTGAGCAGCGTCTGGTACTCGTCGGGTGTCAGACCATGTCCGGCTACTATTTCCGGCGTAATGGGAGAAGTCTTTTCTAGCGCACTCATGAGAGCGCCTTTACAAGGCTATCAAACATGGCTTTGCCATCTGTGCTGCCGTGTTTGACGTCAGCCGCACGTTCTGGGTGTGGCATTAGGCCAAGCACTGTTTTCTTTTCGTTAAAGATCCCGGCAATGTTGCGAGCCGAGCCATTCGGGTTACCATCTGGTTCAATGCTGCCTTGCGGCGTGGCATAACGGATTGCGATACGTCCGTCTCCTTCCAGACTATCGAGTGTCTGCTCATCTGCGAAATAATTTCCCTCGTTGTGAGCAACCGGAATTTCAATCAATTGGCCGTCCTTGTAGCCAGAGGTAAAGATCGAATGATTATTTTCGATGCGAAGTGTTACCGGTCGGCAAATAAATTTAAGGCTGGCATTTCGCATCAGAACGCCGGGCAGCATTCCGCATTCGGTTAAAACTTGAAACCCATTGCAAATGCCAAGGACTGGTGTGCCTCTCTCTGCGGCGGATTTTACTTCGCGCATTATCGGCGAATGGGCAGCCATGGCACCGCTCCGAAGGTAATCGCCATACGAAAAGCCGCCCGGTATTACAATTAGGTCGACATTGGGTAGATCGCGGTCGCTGTGCCAAACCATATCTGTAGGAATACCGGAAGCAATTTCTAACGCAACCTTTGCGTCACGGTCGCAATTCGACCCGGGGAAAACGATAACGGCTGCTTTCACGACTCGGCTTGCTCCCTATTGCTCAATTTCGATGTTGTAATTTTCGATCACCGTATTAGCGAGAAGCTTACGGCACATTTCGTCACAAAGTGATTTAGCCTTTTCAATGTCTGTTTCGTCCAAATTAAATTCGATGTAGCGGCCGACCCGAACACCATCAACGCCGGAGAAACCCAGTCCCTCCAATGCGTGTCCAACGGCCTTTCCTTGTGGGTCTAGAACGCCGTTCTTAAGAGTAACGTGCACCTTTACTTTCATTACTGGACTGTCTCCGGTCCTTGGACATTGTTGAGGCCACCTTCCAGCAGAATACCTAGACGGCGGGCAATTTCTTGATAGGCCTCCGATTCGCGGCCAAGGTCCAGTTCGAATCGGTCTGAGTCGAGCGGTTCGTTCGATTCGATATCCCAAATTCGGCACGAATCGGGACTAACTTCGTCTGCCAGTACCACTCGCATTTCGCCAGTTTCCTCATAAAGTCGTCCGAATTCGGACCGAAAATCGATCAAACGCAGCCCAGCACCGAGGAACAAGCCTGAGAGAAAATCGTTCACGCGTAGCGCCAAAGCGAGCATATCGTCGATGTCTTGTGGCGTAGCCCAACCAAACGCCGTAATATGTTCTTCAGACACCATCGGCTGCTCCAATTCGGTCGATTTGTAGTAGTACTCAACGATCGAACGTGGCATCTGGGTTCCGGATTTTATGCCAAAGCGTTCAGCGAACTGTCCCGCCGCAGCATTCCGTACCATAACTTCAAGTGGGATGATTTCCACTTCGCGGATCAACTGCTCGCGCATATTTAGTCGACGAATAAAATGAGTAGGAATTCCAATTTCGTGCAAACGCATCATAATGAATTCGGATATACGATTGTTTAAGACGCCTTTGCCTGTGATCGTGCCCTCGCGCTTACCACATTCCGAGGTAACGTCATCTTTAAAGGATAGCACGAGGCTACCGGGCTCGGGCCCATTATAAAGGACCTTTTCTCTGCCTTCGTAGATCCTTCTGCGTTTCACCATATTGGGACCTCATCGTGCCACCATAGAGGTGGACCTGGTCGCGCCGCAGCGCGGATTTGATATAGCAAGCAAAGCGCACGTGCACAATTAGCGATGACGGCAAATAGGTAAGTGCCAATACGAAAGTTAAACTGGAACGTAATCAGATTGGTCTGGCCGGCCGGGCGCAAACATGTAAATACCCAAGGGATTGTCTGCTCCTGGAGCCGGAAGTGCCAAGAGCGTGCTGGAAACTGTTCCGAACCCCCAATTGCTGACGATACACATTGCAGATGAAGGATCGATGGTGGGATCACAGTTTTTATCCGAGAGAATTTGTCGCCACGCCATCCAATCGCCCGAATCGGGGTTTGGCACATCCGCTAATTCGAATTGGGGCAAGTACATTTTGATGCGCGCATTACGGCAATCGTTGATTTCCCGAGAGGTTAGCATCGAAAGGCCGGAAGGCACTTTTTCCACAGCAATCCGGTCCGCGCAAGCGCGGTTGGCGACATGCAAGACATCGGTATTGTCGCCGACCACAAGATTGAAACTACGGTAGGCATTTGCATTGAGGTCTGCCAAGGCTTCGGCCGCTTGGGCCGCGTCTGGATAATCAAGAGCCTCGAGAACAAGCTCTCCCCGGCTGCGTTTGTCCAAACTTGGGCCCAGAGAACCTTCCCGGTTTAGAATAGCGGCGAAGACGCCGTAATCGTTTCGCCCAAACCAGCTGCCACCGGCCAGACGATCGCGACCGGCGATGACCTCGGGTCGATCTGGCCAATGGCGGTCCGGCGCATCCCATGGACGGTCAAGCATTTCGTCACGATTGGCTGCAACGACCAGCGGCCATTCGTGTCCCGGGCGTCGCAAAATGATTATTGAGCACATAAGTGCACCGAATAGCAGCAAGCTGTATATCGTGCAAATCTGCGGCGGTATTTCAGGTGGCATTTGAGAAACGGTTTGTGCAGCCGGGAAAAGAGCTGAACTAATATGCTTTAGCGTTCCGCCTTTGCGATGGCAGTTGCGATACGTGATATGGCGTAGGCACGCGCCGTCTCGTCCGTAATCGCGCGTACCGCACGGATCGACAGATTTGGTCGTCCAATAATACCTGCGGCCATGGCGACGTTCCGCAGGGCGCGGTTCCGTGGTGATTCAGGTGGAGCGGACGCGTCCATAAAGGCGGCGCGGTTATTGGTAAGAGGCGAAGGTTCGTCAGGAATACGCGCCGCCGTATCGAACGCTTGCAGGACGAAACCGGCGGCTAATTGAGCGTCCGTGATATTGGACAGCATTTCAGAAAAATCTTCGTGTTGGGTATTGCGCCAGGCCAGCCGCCAGGCGATGTCGAGGTCTTCCTGTGCCATTTTTTTCTCGCCGTTGTTTGCCAAAACAACCGCCATCTTTGAAAGTATAGCTACGCGGGCTCTCATGATCGGTAGTTGTCTCGAAAGTTGACGAATCCGAATAAACAGCGGGACCATCGCCTCCTTGGCACCAACCCGGCTCTGAATATCAATACTCTGCATAAGAGCACGTTCGCGGCTTTCTGGACTTATTTTTTGAGATCCTGAAATAATTGATGTTTTCTGAGATTCTGAAATCGTCGGATCTGCCAGGCCCTTTGCCAGAAGTTCGCTCGCGTCTGCATTTAGACCTGCAATGCCTTTAACATTGGCGAGGGCAGTAAAAATTTGTGAACGCATCCCAATGTATGGAATGTAATCGGTGACAATCTCTGCATTTTTATAATCGCCGACTTCTATCATGGCTTCGCCCATTGCCAACATTGTCAGAGCCTGCCTGCGACGGTTTCGAACATAACCGGCCATTTTGAATGCGTCCGCATGACGGCCAAGCTTCGCTTGCTTGTGCACCAAGTGTCTAATTACTTCAAATTTGTGCTCAGCGTTATCAATCCGTGAGGTTTCTTGGAACGCGAGACTGAATAGCGGGACAGCAGCTTCAATGTTGCCTTGTGAACCAATGGCGCTGGCGACTTCTGACATCGCCTTCGTTCGATGACGAATTTTCTCCAGAGATCGAACGATTCCCATAGATGTTTTGTTATCACCTGCGAGAACGTAAGCGCCAGCCATATCGGCAATACGGTCTGACCAACCATCAAACTTTGCGCTGATGATCAAGGATTTGAGATGCTGAAGCGTTTTCAAAGCTTTGTTGCTCTGCTTGGCGTCGATCTGCGCATGGGCAATTCGCAAAAGCACATCTGCTTTTTCTTTGATACTGCCCTTAAGTTCCTTCGCGAGTACAAAGGCATCATTGAACAATTTGCTTGCAGCGGCGGTCACTTTTTTGTCACGGCTAACTGCGGCACCATCAGCCATGAGCAGATAAGCATCAAGGCGTTCCATTGGGATAGAAATACGGCGCGCAGTTGCTGAAGCTGTGTTGTAGTCTCCCATGGCAGCTTGACGTTTCGCAATGTCGAGGTAGGTGTCATCTGCACCGCGCTGCCTGCCTTTCGTCGGAACAAGCTTAATTGACTCTGCCAAGACACGCCGGGCGGTTTTGGTTTGACCCTTCCGCAGATGATAATCTGCGGTCAAGATTCGAGCACGTACACGCCATAAATGATCGCGAATGTTCTTTAGTTCAATTCGCGAAGCTCTCAGTTTGTTCCGAGTGAGTTGCATATCTATTAGGCCCGAAAAGGCACGGCCACGATCCGGGTCGCCTTTCAAGCTCAGCGCAGCAATTCTTAGCAGCCGGATGGAATCTTCGACCCTTTCTGTGTCCACCGCACCAGCGGGAGTACAAAGGCCCAGACATACGGTAAGGCTAAGAAACGCTTTAGTCTTCAAAAACGCGTGCGAAAATCGTGTCCACTTGTTTTGTATGATAGCCGAGATCGAACAGCTCCTTAAGATCGTCATTACTAAGATATTCGCCGATTTCGCGGTCGGATGCCAAAAGATTTAAAAAGGCGGCATTACCCTTCCAAACGTCCATTGCGTTTCGTTGTACCGCTTGATACGCATCTTCACGACTCATCCCCCGCTGTGTCAGGCCAAGTAACACGCGCTGCGAATGAACCAATCCCTGCAGACGTTCAAGATTTATCATCATGGCGTCTGGATAAACCAAAAGCTTATCCATCAGGCCGGCCAGCCGTATCAATGCAAAATCCAGGGTCACCGTTGCGTCCGGGCCGATCATCCGCTCGACTGAGGAGTGGGAAATGTCGCGTTCATGCCAGAGCGCAACATTCTCCATGGCCGGCACGACCGAGGAGCGGATAATCCGAGCAAGGCCAGTCAGGTTTTCCGTGAGCACCGGGTTTCGTTTATGTGGCATAGCGGAAGAACCCTTTTGACCTTCAGAGAAAAACTCTTCCGCCTCCCGTACTTCTGTTCGTTGTAGATGACGGATTTCGACGGCGAGGCGCTCAACTGAAGATGCGATGATGGCCAGAGTGGCAAAGAAGGTCGCGTGTCGGTCGCGTGGTATAACTTGGGTTGAGACCGGCTCAATCGCCAGGCCCATTTTTTCTGCTACATAAGCTTCAACGCGCGGGTCGATATTGGCGAAGGTGCCGACGGCGCCAGACAACGCGCAGGTAGCAATTTCAGACCGTGCGTCCAAAAGACGTTTCTTGTTCCGCGCGAATTCCGCGAAGTGGCCGGCTAACTTTAGGCCGAAAGTTGTGGGTTCTGCATGGATACCATGGCTGCGGCCTATACAGACCGTATCCTTATGTTCGTATGCGCGACGCCTAAGAACGTCGAGTACCTTGTCAAGATCGGCGAGAAGTATATCCGATGCTCGCGCTAATTGAACCGCAAGGCAGGTATCTAAGACGTCGGAAGACGTCATACCCTGATGCAGAAAACGCGCTTCGGGTCCTACATACTCCGCAACATTTGTTAAGAATGCGATGACGTCGTGCTTTGTCTCGCGCTCAATCTCGTCAATGCGGTCAACTTCGAAGTTACCTTTCTCCCAAATTGCCTTCGCTGCCTCCTTCGGAATAACGCCAATTTCCGCCATGGCGTCGCAGGCGTGTGCTTCAATTTCAAACCAAATTTGGAATTTGTTTTTGGGTTCCCAAATTTGGGTCATTTCGGGACGGCTGTAGCGCGGGATCATCGAATGTTCGTTTCCTAGCTTAGGTCGCGAGATGACTTATCGCGACAATTAGTGTTGGGCCCTTTGCTCGGGGTAGCCAAGATCATATTATCTGCTTACTGCGACGAAAAGGGGAGACCGATGGAAGACGTCAAACAATTACGAACCGATCTTGCCGCGGCGTTTCGATGTGCCGTTCGCTTTGGCCTTAACGAAGGGATCAGCAACCATTTCAGCGTAGCCCTGGAAGATGATACATTTTTGATAAATCCCCACGGCTTGCATTGGTCAGAAATCACGGCTTCAAACCTTTTGGTGTGCGACGCCGAAGGCAATGTGCTGGAAGGCGACTATCCGGTCGAACCTACGGCTTTATTCATTCACGGACAGACCCACCGGGCGGCGCCGCATGCGAAAGTGGTTCTGCATACGCATATGCCTTATGCAACGGCTCTGACGATGCTGGAAGGGGGTCGTATCGAACCTGTTGAGCAAAACGCGATCCGGTTCCACAACAAGATCGCTTATGATGACGAATACAACGGTCTTGCGCTTGATGATGATGAGGGACATCGGATTGCATCGAAGCTTGGGAACAAGAAGGTGATATTCCTGGCGAATCACGGCGTTGTCGTCGTTGGCCCAAATGTTGCTGAGGCGTTCGATGATCTCTATTACCTTGAGCGAGCGGCAATGCTCCAAGTGCTCGCGCAGTCGACTGGAAGGCCATACCAGAAAATTTCGTCTAAAGTCGTCGATCTGACGGTTGAACAAATGATAGGTGAGGCTGAGACGGCTATACTGCATTTCGAAGCCCTCAAACGTATCCTTAACAAGGAAGAGCCGGACTATGTGAATTGAGCCGTCTTGGTATACGGACAGTTGATCCGCTAAGCTCGTCGAGTGGGAGTAGTTGAGTCATGGACGGAGACAAAAATTTCGAAGGTGGTCTGCGGGCGAAGGCACTCTCCATCGCAGACGCCTGCACACAGTGTGGAAAGTGCTTTGAGGCCTGTCCTATGGTAGCACCGGCCGGTTTAGATGCAGCCAAACCGGAAACTGTGCTCAATAGCGTAGTTAGTATTCTGCGGACTGGTGATGGAAATCCCGACGGGCGGCGCTGGGCCGAGGTTTGCAGTCATAGTGGATTTTGCCTCGAGGCATGTGATTATGGCGTTGATCCGCGCCTGATGTTGTTATTGGCTCGCTTGTCGATGAAGCGGGACGCTGAGGAGACGGCGCGCGAACATGGTCGGGCGAGCTTCCAGGATATGGTGCGTGCCACCAAAGTTTTACCGCGTCTGCAACTGAGCGCTGAGGATTTGGCGCGGGTATCTACGAAACGTTGGACGGAAGACACGCCGCCAGACCTGATCTTCTATACTGGATGTAATGTCTTGCGGACGCCTCATATTGCGCTGTTGTGTTTAGATATTCTTGACGCGCTCGATTTGAGTTATGCAGTTTATGGCGGGCCATCGAATTGTTGCGGAATATTGCAGCTACGGCCTGGCGATGCGGCTAATGGCGGACGCCAGGCCTATTCGACGATTAAACGATTTGCCGAGACGGGGGCGTCGGAAGTAGTTTCATGGTGCCCAACCTGCATGGTCCAGATGGGAGAGACGGCTTTGCCCATCTACGAAGAACAGGAAGGAGCCGTTGGTTTCGATATGTCCATGATGGCGGTTTTTCTGATGCGCCACCTAGACCGGCTAAAGTCCCTGTTCGTTCACCCGGTCAGGAAGCGCGTCGCGTTGCATGAACATCCGGGCTCGCCCGGCGTCACGGAAGCGGTTCAGAAAATTCTCGGCGCTGTTCCTGGCCTTGTATTTGTTGATTTGGAGCAGCCGCGCGCGGGATACATGTGTAACTCCCTCTCGGCACTCCCGGAATTTCGCAAAAATTTGCATGAACAACAGCTGGAAGCTGCGACAGAAGCCGGTATCGATACTTTGGCTGGAGTTTATCATGCCTGTCATCGCGATATCTGCAGTCATGAGCGCGATTGGCCCTTTGAAGTTGTGAACTTTTTGGAACTCATTGGTGCGTCGATGGGCATGGAACGGCCAGATGTCTTTAAGCGCTTAAAAATGCTTCAAAGTGTTGATGAGATCATCTTAAAAACGAAGCCGATGATAGATCATTACGACCTTGAGATAAGTGAGGTTCGCGATGTAATCGCAAAGAATATGGTAGGCGAACAATCATTACCCTTAAAAGGTTGAAGATAGGAAAATTATTTTATGATGACCCCACCTCCTGCTGAAGTTGGCATGCATTTGAGAGATGTTGATACGCCCGCTTTGTTGCTAGATCTTGATGCCTTTGAGCGTAATCTCGACAAAATGGCGAGGGCGATCGAAGGGCAATCGGTGCAATTGCGGCCGCATTCAAAGTCGCACAAATGTCCGGTCATTGGCTTAGCGCAAATGAAACGTGGCGCAGTCGGTCTCTGCTGCCAGAAGGTAGGCGAGGCAGAGGCTATGGTAGCCGGGGGTGTGTTAAATGTATTGGTATCCAATCAAATAGTCGGACGCTCGAAACTCATACGGCTTGCTGCTTTGTCGAAGCAGGCGGAGTGGATCGGTGTTTGCGCAGATCATCCGGATAATGTGGAGCAATTGAATGAGGCGGCCACAGCGGTGGGGACGACTCTAAATGTGCTTGTGGAAATTGATACTGGTGCTGCGCGATGCGGGGTAGCACCTGGTCAGCCGGCGATCGATCTTGCAAAACAGATTGACAGTTTAAAAAATCTTAATTTTGCGGGCCTTCAGGCTTATCAGGGACGTGCACAGCACATCCGAAGCTACGCTGATCGGAAGACGGCGGCAGATGCCGGTGTTGCTTTGACGCGAGAGACGGTCGATGGGCTGCGAGGTGTCGGACTGGAGTGTGAAATTGTCGGTGGGGCCGGGACAGGTACGTTCCAGTTTGAGGCGGCAGGCGGCGTTCACAACGAACTGCAGGCTGGCTCGTATGTCTTCATGGATGCGGATTACGGAAAGAATTTGAACGAAGAAAGTGGATTTTTCGATGATTTCGAAAATAGCTTATTTGTTTATGTAACTGTTATGAGCACACCAACTCAGGATCGAGCACTTGTCGATGCGGGATTGAAGGCCCTTGCGATGGATTCCGGTCCACCATCCGTATTGGATATGCCTGAAGTTGCATTTGGTCGTGCTTCGGACGAACACGGAATTCTCGACATCTCTAGAACGAACGGAAAAGTCAGCCTGGGTGATAAGCTCAAACTGATCCCGGGTCACTGCGATCCGACTGTTAACCTTTATGACTGGTATGTTGGATATCGAGGAAACAGAGTGGAAGCGCTTTGGCCGATTGCCGCCCGCGGCATGCTTCGCTAGAGAGGTATAATTCAGTCAGGATTTTGGCGTGTGACCCTTTAGAATTGGCTCGGCGCGCTTTTAAGACGTCGTTTAAATGTCGTCTGAATATACAGTCTAAGTGGCAGGTTCTACGTCGAACCATTCGCTCGGAGGTTTATTCAATCGCCGGCAAAATAGGATATCTTTTTAATAATGGCGTTTCTTGAAAGATTAAAGAGCCCGTTCGCTGTGGTGATGAACGTTAATGGAGAGTCACTTTCATAACGTTGCAATAAGCCATTTTGCCTAAAGCTAGTTGCCGAAAACGTCGTCGATAGGTTTGCGGATTTTTCGGCCTTCGCCGACTCGTTGGGTGAAGCCGGTACGGTCGAAGTATTCCAATACTTGAATCGTTACATTGCGTCCAACCCCTGTAGCGTCGCGGAAATCGGCGGCAGAGAACAAACTGTTCTCGGACTTCTCCGCAAGCCCCACGGCTAACTGTCCTAATTCGCGCATCGTAGCAAGCGGATAAAATCGGTTCTTGGCGACGGCATGAACAATCCCTATACGTGCGGCCCGAAATAGAAACCGCTCGATAACTTGTGGCGGTTGGGAGAGTTCTTCTGCCATCTCGCGCACTCTGGGCGGTCGAAGACCGCCCTCTTCCATCATGGGCCGAACTTTTTCCCACAGCGTCGTCTCGTTTTCTGACAAGGCGGCACGGTGCATTGGCAAACGTAGAGTAGCTCCGTCACGCGCAATTTTATCGCTGTTGATCAATCCTAATAGAATTGCTCCGCAAAGGTCATTTGGAATGCGCACTGGCAGGCGTCGGCGCAATTGGTCCTCGGTTGGACCAGGATCTCCCGGCTGCGCTTTATGCCATTCGGCTAGGGCAGTGATCGTGTCTTCTGAGAGGGTGTCCCACTGAGCTTGGGAGACGCCAATTGGCGCTTCTGGTCGGCCGACCTGGTTCATCTCAATGTTACGCCACAGGTTGTTTGCTTCGATCGGTGACAAATTTCGTGATTTTGCGAATGGCCGGAGTTCAACGCCGGTATGCGACTGGGCAAGCAACGCTTTCAGCGCATCCGCTGCTGTGGGCAATTCAAGCGCTTTTAATATTTTTAGTCGCTCCGGCCGCGCACGTCCTCGCGCGGGTGCGAATGGGTCAATGGCTTTGCCGCCGCCTATCGTCCGACGTGCAGATTGATCGCGCAGAATAAGCCTGTCGCCCCAAAGAGCGCCGACAGGCTCATCGAGGACGAGTTGCACGAGGCCACTCTCGCCAGGTGCGAGTTCTCGACTTTCGAGCAAGGCAATCCGACCTGTTACATCAGCTGCCGCCAAATGCAAATGGACTGGCGTCCAATGCTTCAGAGGTTTTTGTTCGCTTTGAAGAAGCCGGATGCGTGCATCGAACCGACGTGTCGGCACATGCGATTCCGGCGCCGTGATCCAATCGCCGCGCCGAACATTACTGCGGCTAAGACCTTGCGCTGTGATATTTAAAGCGCAACGTTGCCCAGCGCCGCCAGTCTCTGCTTCCTCGTTCTGGGCATGAATGCCACGAAGACGGACCTCGCGTCCTAGCGGTGTCAGTGTCATCCGATCCCCGATTTTTGTGCTTCCAGAGAACACCGTGCCTGTTACGACGAGACCCGTACCGGAGAGGGTGAAACACCGATCGATGGCGAGGCGAAAATTACCAGACCCCTGTCGGTCCGGAATGCTTGCTGCGACTGATGCCAAATGATTTTGTAATGCTGGAATACCTTCGCCGGTTATGCCTGAGACGGGAAATATTTCAGCACTGTCCATGGTAGTGCCATCAACGAGGATTTCGATAAGCTCCTTCGCCTCTTCAACGCGTTCCGTGTCGACACGATCAATCTTTGTGAGCGCGATGCATCCACGCTCGACACCAAGGAGGTCCAAGATTGCCAAGTGTTCTTCTGTCTGGGGCATTGGTCCGTCGTCGGCGGCCACAATGAGAAGTGCGTAATCAACACCACTAACACCTGCCAGCATATTTCGGACAAACCGCTCATGCCCGGGAACATCGATGAATCCACTGACGGATCCATTACCGAGATCCGCGTAGGCAAAACCCAAGTCGATGGACATGCCACGCGAGCGTTCTTCCGGAAGCCGGTCTGTTTCAATTCCGGTGATGGCTTTGACGAGTACGGTCTTTCCGTGATCGATATGTCCTGCCGTTGCTATAATCATGATTGTGCAACGGATAATTGCCGAAACTGGTCTATGAAAGTGTTTTCGTCTTCAAGGCACCGTAAGTCGAGAATTAGACGATCATCTTCGATGCGGCCTACTACCGGTATGGAAAGGTTCCGGAGTTTCATTGCCAGTTGTTTTAAGGCGCTCCCGCGGCCTTTCTTGCCGGGAAGGTCAGGGGAAAGTGCCAAGGCCGCACTAGGCAGTGCCTCAATGGGCAGTGCACCACTCCCGATTTGGCTCTTGCAGGCTATGACTTCGACTTTGAAGCGGCCGGCATATGCCTTGGTTACTATGGGCGCAACACGCTTCGCCAGTGCGTAAATATCTTCCTTGGAGCGGGACAGAAGACGGATTGAGGGCACCATCTCGGCAAGGCAGTCAGGGTTCTCGTAAAATCCCAAAACCGTATCAAGGGCTGCCAGTGTCATCTTATCGCACCGGATTGCCCGTTTGAGTGGGTTCTTTTTGAGGCGCCCGATTAAATCGGAACGGCCAACGATTAGGCCCGCTTGTGGTCCGCCAAGGAGTTTGTCACCACTGAACATCACTAAATCGGCACCATCGGCGAGTGTCTCCATGGGTGTCCGCTCATGGGGCAGACCGAATTTGCTCATGTCGGTCAGGGCCCCACTACCGAGATCGACGACCATTGGTAATTCGTGAGTGTGCGCCAATTCGGCGAGCGCTAACTCAGAGACCTCCGCCGTAAACCCTTGAATTTGGTAGTTGCTCGTGTGCACTTTCATCAACAGAGCCGTGCGCGGACCGATGGCTGCCGCATAGTCTTTCAAATGTGTTCGGTTCGTCGTACCAATTTCAATCAGTTTGCTGCCAGATCGTGACATAATATCGGGAATACGAAAGGCACCCCCAATTTCAACTAACTCACCTCTAGAGACGGGTACTTCTTTGCGGTTTGCTAAGGAATTGAGCACGAGCATTACAGCGGCGGCGTTATTATTTACGATGGTCGCCGCTTCTCCTCCAGTCAATCGGCAGAGACGTTCTTCAACAATCGCATCGCGGTCGCCGCGGCGGCCAGTTTTAAGGTCGAACTCGAGATTCGATGCGCCGCGTGCTGTTAACGCGATAGCGTCGATTGCGGCCTGTGGAAGAGGCGCGCGGCCCAAATTTGTGTGTAAGACGGTGCCCGTTAAATTAAACACCGGAACCAGACGTGGCGCCATTCGCGCTTCAAGTGCCTTGGCTACAGCATCAATACAATGAATGCTTGATACGTTGACGGTGTCTGCTGCTTGAAGCGAGTGTCGAAATTGGGCAAGGACCTCGCGTGTTGCATCTGTGACGGCCGTTTTGCCGTACTGGGCAGTTAAGGCTAGGGTGGCCGGCGCTCGAAGTATGGCGTCAACGGAAGGAATGGCGGCGCGGGCACCGGATGAGAATTGGTTCATAAAAATGATGTCCTGAGAAGCGCATACAAGCTAGGACCGTGTCCCCGGCCCGTCAACGGTGCCAGTAAGGAACTTGATGCAACTGCAGAGAATTATTCCCCAGCAGCAACAACTAAAATTGTTTTGGCCGCTCGTCGCCATGGTTCCGAAGTCGTTTTAAATTCTGCCTAACGGCGTTTCGCCTGTACGAAGAGGGTCTCGATGGTCTCCTCGTCGAGCAATTTGCAAGCTTCAAGTCGGTGCAAGCCTTCGATAAGGACGTACCTGTCTCCGTCTTTCCGGACTTGAATTGGCGTTTTTTGTCCCTCGTCTATCATGCTTTCCGCGATCGATTCTGTTTTCTCCCAGTCGAGCGTTTTTCGTCGTGCGGTAGGCACGTATATATCCGCGACTTTCACCATATGGCTTTTCATTAAGTGAGAGTCGCTCATTTCAGTTCTCCTTTATCAATCATACAACTTCGTCATCGCGCGATGTGGTTTCACCGTAACGTTTAAGGGCTGGCGGTTTCAGGCCCTTGTATGCCTCTTGGATGCGTTGATTGACGATCTGGTTCTGTTGCTCAAATAAGCTGTTACCCTGCAAGTCACCGTCAACTAAGAACGGTCCGAAGTTCTGAACAGTTAGTACCCACATCGCTTGGGCGATCCCAAGCTCGTCTAGCCAATGCGCGTCGACGCTTTTGATGCCGCGTCCTAAAAGGGCTCCAGTGCCGTAGCCTACCGTCGTCAGGTAGACGGCGTTGTTAGGTACGAAGTGATTTTTATAATCTTCTTCAGACATACCGCCCTTGCCAATGATCATTTTGCAATCCGACATCTGAAACCATTCGGCTAGGTACTTTGAAAAACGGAAGCTCGCCGTTGCCGTTACAGCACCCATCTCATAGCTGCCATCTTCATGCACCGTTGCAGCGGGTGAACAATGGAAATTAACGTTGGAAATGGATTGTAACGGGACGGGTGGCCTCGCTTTTTCGACCAGGAGTTTATTGTACAATCCCTCTCGGCCGGTATAAAGAACGCCATCCAGATAGACAACATTACCGACCTCAAGTTCGCGCAAATCCTCAACCTGGACGGGTGCCTTTAATCGAACTTTTTTCAGCTCGCCGCTTGAGCTGGTTCTGCCGGTGACCATTCGACTGTATCCCTTCTCATATAAGGCGTGAACCATTCGGGATCGGTTCGATAGTCAACCGTCCCGTTCGGGCGCAGGCGTGCTACTGCACGACGCGAGGAAAGGCAAAAGCTATGGACGCTCATGGGCATGCCACCAGTATGTGTATAGCCTACCTCAATATGGCAATCGATTACCATCGACTTGCCCACGAAGCCCATCGGGCCCATCCCGATATTGTTGCCAATATCTTTGAGTTCAATTTCGAGAGCGGCAATTTTGGGGTCTGGATTTCGATCCCCAACTGTCCGGAGACAGGCCGCCTGTTTCCCGAGCGTGACTGAAATATCCTTGCTGCCGCCAAGTCCGATGCCGACGATTGCTGGTTGGCAGGCGAGGCCACGGCGACCAAATTCGTACATAACGTCGAGGAAGAAGCGTTTGATACCATCGATGCCATCCCCTGGGAACAGCATCCGATAATCGGTACCGAATAGACCACCCTTGTGCACCGTGGTGACGTCGACCCAATCTGAATCCGGTTCGAATGAATATTCGACCTCCGGCGCATTAATGCCGACATTGTTGTTGTTGTCTGCGCGTGACAAGGGATGAACGCGGTTTGGGCGGAGCGGGATTGAATGGGTCGCATCTGCCGTTGCACGGCGCAGTGCTCGCTCAAGTGCGACTGGGCCACCGTCAATCTTGGCCTCGTTGCCAATTTTTACGAAATAGCGTGGCACGCCGGTATCGGCACACATCGCTCGCCGGTCCTCCTCTGCCGCCTCCCAATTGTCGAGCATCGACATAAGGACAAAACGTGACAACTCCTCGTCTTCCTTCTCGAGCATACCGCGGAGGCCCTCACGATAATCCTCCGGAATGTCGATAGCGGCGCGCGACATTATCTCCATACCGGCGGCGTATATCTCCTGTTCCTTGATCATTACGGTTGCTCTTTCCTTCTCTTCAATGTTCTACTTTGCATACTCTTCCCTTGCTAACCTTTGAAGTAAGGGCTTTTTCCGATTCGCTTGTAAATAACACCTTCCACTTTAAGGTTGGGGAGTATCTAAAAACTATTCTGCAGCCACTTCTTCTATGAGCGTCTCGCCCGGTTTGATTCGTGTGAATTGGACTGGTAGTTCGTTGGTGCCTATGACGCCATCTACGAGGCGCACTACTGTGTTACGCGAATTTTCTAGATCCCGTGTCTCTGGGAAATCGCTGCGATAATGTGCCCCACGGGAATCTTCTCGGGCACGCGCGGCACCGGTGATGGCTTGGCTAATCAGAATTTGGCTTTCGAGATTCATCCAATCGTGCCACGTCAGGTTAAATGTTCGTGGGCCATCGGCGATGCCGGTGGCGTCGAGTTGGGCTTTTAGTTCATCGAGACCCGCAGTGCCGCGCGCTAGCGAGGCAGCATCTCGGACAATTCCCACATCGTCCCACATGAGGTTAAAGAGCGCATCGCGTATTTCGTTGATGTCACCTTCGGGTTTGCCAAAAGGTGCGAGCGCCCGTCCGACAGCTTCGTCGATAACGGTTTCATCTGGGTCAGCAAAGCGACCATTAGCGCGGGCCCAAGGCCCCATTTCGTCGCCGGCCAGGCCGCCAAAAACGGTTGAATTGGCCACACCGTTGCCACCAAGGCGGTTGGCGCCATGGACACCGCCAGAATCTTCACCCGCAACAAATAAAGCAGGAATTTCCGTGCTGCAATCGAGATTAAACTTCACACCACCCATCATGTAATGTGCCGTCGGCACAACTTCTACAAGGCCGCTGACTAAATCGAAACCGACATCTCGGCAACGGTCGACCATGCCCTTGAATTGCCTCCCCACCATTTTTGGGTCGAGGTGTCGCATGGTGATGTAAAGCCCGCCGTTGGGGCCGGTGCGGCTGTCGTCTTGCATTAAATCGTACATAGCCCGGCTCACAATATCGCGGGTTGCCCGTTCTTCGCGCTCGTCATATTCGTTCATGAAGCGTTTCTCATGCGCGTCCATGAGGTATCCGCCGGCACCCCGCAGGCCTTCCTCAATGATTGTTCCGGTGATACGGGTGTCGTTGCCGGCGATCAGGCCGGTTGGATGGAACTGCACCATCTCCATATCTATAAGCGGCAACCCAGCACGGAGTGCCATGGCCATGCCGTCACAACTCTTGTCACCTGAGGGAGTGTGGTATTTGTACATAGATGGCCCGCCTCCCGTCGCCAAAAGCACCGCTTTTGCCTTCACGAAACGAAAGTTACCGGTCCGCATATCGATCATCAGGACGCCCGCGATACGGGAACTTTCAGCATCGGGGACTAAGGCGATGGCCCGGTGTTCTTCAAGACGGTTGATGCCACTGGCCCAGACTTTTTCGGCGAGCCGGTTGATGATCTCGATGCCTGTTAGGCTACCCTTGTGGACGGTTCGGTCAAAGGTTTGGCCGGCAAAGGCCTTTTGGTGGATGGTGCCATCCGGGTTTCGGTCAAAATAGCAGCCTAGTTCGTTTTCCAGCTCGTAAATACGCTCAATGGCGACGTTAACTAGTTTCCAAGCTAGGTCCTGGTTGTTAAGCCATTTGCCGCCCTCGATTGTGTCCATAAAGTGGCGTTCGATGGAATCATTAGGCGATAACACAACGTTGTAGCCGCCTTGAACCATCCGTGTGCAGCCACTTTTGCCGAGCAGCCCTTTCACTCCTACGGTGATATCTAGCTCGGGTGCTACTTTGTGCGCGTGTAACGCTGCGAAGAGGCCCGCACCGCCGCTACCCAAGATTAGGATGTCGGTCTGTGAGCGCTCAATCTCAACCATGTCCGGCCCTCCCCTCAGATAGCTCTTAAAAAAAACATTAACCCAAATACGAGGGCAATTCCGGCGGCAATTGAAATGAAGGTTTTTTGACTATCACGCCATGGCAGGAACTCAATCGCGAGGAGCCGCAGTCCACCCGCCATATGGGCGGCTAGTAATACCACGAGCCCCGTCTCAGCTATTTTGACCGGGAGGGTTTCCGCCCATTTTAAAAAGCCGTCCAAGTGCGCTTCGCCGTCGATTGCGAGGCTGATAACATAAAGATGAATAGGCAAGAAACACGCGAGGCCAATTCCGGATACCCGGTGGACGATAAATGCCCAGTAGGAGGGGTGATTGCGGGTCCTGACGGGGGCGTTCATATCACTGCCCAAACGGCTCTTAACCCGAGGACTAGTATCATGGCGCCCAGCAGAAGGGCTAGGACATCACATAGCATCACGCGAAGTGACGTCATTTCGCCAATGATTGTCCGAAGGCCAATCGAGGCATGTATGGCGGCGGCAACTACAAACGCACTGTAAACAGTGCCCCAAAAATAACTACCCTTGGTGCGGCTGAGAATTTCTGCGGCCGATAGCCCGTCCTGAATTGCATAAATCATGGTGCCCAGATGCACGACCACCAGCGGCGCGAGCACCATGGCAGAGAGCCGTTGCAACACGAAGAACCAAACCTCTCGCTGTCTGCCAGCACCAACTGATGTTGCTTTATTACTCACAGTTTACCTCGCAGGGCGGCACCAAAAGTCGCGCGTTTCAGGCCTGCAATAGAGGCCGTGGGATTGATACCTTTCGGACAATGATTGGCGCAGTTTCCGTGCGTATGACAGGCGTGGCAGCCAGCATCGGCGGCTACAGCCGCTATATGTGTGTCCTGAGCGCCGTCGCGCATGTCGTTGACTAAAGTCCAAGCTCGGTTGAGCGCGGCAGGGCCTAAATAATCCTTATTCCAGTTAACAACATCGCAGGCGGCGTAGCATACACCGCAGCCGATGCATTCAATGCCGGCATCTGCCTCGCGGCGTTCCTTACTGTCAGGTGATACTTGCGCGAACTCCATGGACCCGGGGGCCGATGGGTGGAACTGGCCGCTCGCCCGCGCCCACTTGTCGAAGAACTCTGTCATGTCGGTCGCTAGGTCTTTTATCACCGGTAGATTCCGTAACGGGCCAATCCGCACACGGTTGCCCCCCTCTAGCACTTCAGAGACGTGCGTACGGCAGGTCCAGCGCGGCGAACCATTAACAGTCATCGCGCACGAACCGCACATCCCGACCCGGCAGGCAAAACGGTATGAAAGGCTGGGGTCGAGTTTCCGTTGCACATATGTGACAACGTCTAGGATTGTCTGGCTCTTTTGATGCGGCACGGTATAGGTCTCAAATTGGCCTTCGGAATCACCACGCCAAATCTCGACGATTAAATTGCCCAGGCCGCCAGACTCAGTATTATGATGGGTTTTAGAAGTGATCGTCATGATAGATGTATTATGGTGTTAGGCGCGGAAATGGACAGGTGTCAAAATACATTTGGTTTTAATCTATCATTTGAATACGGCTATGCAGAGCGAGATAATTGCAATTGGAAATTTCCGGGGATGAGGGAATCCAGTATCATGATTTTCATTTCGTTCCCGTTGTCGTGGGATTGATGGGGGAGGGGATTTACTATGAGTTCTTTGGTCGATGATACGTTGGCGAAGGTTGACGCCATTCACGAGAAGAAACGGCGCTATGATCATCCGCTTTGGATTGGCCTTCTTGAGGGGAAATGGAGCAAAAAACAGGTTCAGGAGCATATCAAGCAGTTCGCAATCATCCCGCTGTTTAATCATGGCTATCATGGGCGACTTTACGTCAATTGTCCGGATCCGGAATGGCGAGTGATGTTGGCCGAAGTTGTTTATGAGGAGGGTACGGGACGTCTTTTTTCCGATGGGGTCTCGCATCACGAACTTTACCTGCGCCTTGGCGAGGCGATGAATATCAGTCGCAAAGAGATGCATGCGACGCATTACTGTTCGGAAGCGATCGCCCTAAAGACTTATTTTGAATACATCTGCGGGCAGTCCTTTCTTGAAGGTGTATCTGGGCACATGTTGGGGGCGGAAGCACAAGTTCCTGGAACCTCAATGCGCGTCGGCCAAATCCTGAAGAAGCAGTTCGGTCTCTCCGATGAAGATATTTTATTCTATACGGTTCACGAGGAGGCAGATTCAGAGCATTCTGATGTGGGCCGGCGCCTTCTCGGGCAATTCGCACAGACGAAGGACGATTTCGCATTGGTCCTCAAAATTGTGCAGGAGATGGTAGATATGCATTACCTCTTTTATGATGGTATCCAACGCCATATTGAGCGGTTTTAGCTTTGTTAGATCGCGGCTTTTCTGATAGCGAATTCGAAGTCCGCTGCGCTCGCGCTCAGGCCATGATGGTGGAGGCGGATATCGCCGCGCTCCTTTTGACGACGGAGGCCGAGCTCAGGTATTTTTCTGGTTTTTTAACTCAGTTTTGGCAAAGCCCGACCCGGCCTTGGTTTCTTATATTACCGCAGGCCGGCAAGCCCGTTGCTGTGATCCCGGAGATTGGTGCGGAATGCATGTCGAGGACCTGGCTCGACGACATTCGGACATGGCGATCTCCTAACCCAGATGATGATGGTGTTTCGTTGGTTATCGAAGCTTTAGGTGAAGCTGTGGGTGACGGGCCTTGCTTCGGCATCTCTATGGGGGCGGAAACTCACATTCGTATGCCGCTCCTTGATTTTGAGAAAGTGACACGCATCCTGGCGCTTGAGATCGCGGATGCGACGCCGATCCTGCGAAAACTGCGCATGATTAAATCCGAAGCAGAGATAGAGAAGATCGGCCATATATGCAGCATTGTCTCTGATGTATTCGACGCTATGCCCGACTGGCTTAGAGTGGGCATGCCGTTAAATGAAGTCTTCCGGCGTTTTAAGATCGATGCGTTGCAGCGCGGAGCCGATGATGTCTCTTATCTGGTTGGTAGCGCTGGTCTGGGTGGATACAGTGACATCATTTCGCCTCCGACTGAAGTTCCTCTTGCGGTTGGCGATATTGTAATCCTCGATACTGGCTCGGTATATGATGGCTATTTCAGCGATTTCGATCGCAACTTTGCTATTGGTTACGCTGACGATGCCAGCCGCCGCGCATATGAGACTGTTTACGCCGCCACTGAAGCTGGTCTAAAGGCTGCGCGTCCGGGTAATACCGTCGCCGACCTGTTCCACGAGATGAATGCAGTGATGGTGGCCGGTGGCGCCCTTGGTAATGATGTTGGTCGCCTCGGCCATGGTCTCGGGATGCAACTTACCGAATGGCCCTCTAACACGGCTTGGGATCAGACGGTGTTAGTGCCGGGGATGGTAATGACTTTAGAGCCAGGCATGACATATTTGCCTGATAAGATGATGGTGCACGAAGAGAACCTGGTTATTCGCGAAGAAGGCCCGCAACTCTTATCGCGACGGGCGCCGGCTGAACTGCCGGTTATTTAGGGTTATTTTGGCTCCTCCCCGTCACCCCACCAAAGTGGTAAAGATTGTCAAAAGCGGCACTATTTTTTCCTTATTGAGAGAAGGTTAAAATAATATTGGAGGACGCCTATCCACCTCTAAGCGGGATCTTGAATTCCTCGACTTTTCCCGTATTAGGATCGATCTGGCAGCGCACCGTGTGATTGGTGTTCATGCCATAGGTGTGGAGTGAAACCGAGACTTTGTCACTTTCATTCGAGACAGTGTGGAAGGTACCGCTCGGCATACCAATGGCGTCGCCCTGGCGTACGACCTTTTCGCCGCGGAATTGAATTTTGGCGGTGTCTGCGAGTGAACCATCGTCCGTGCGCACATAGATTGTGTTTTTCTCCTCACCGTCGACGCCTGCGACCACCGCCCAGGTGCCGTGGTCGTGTATTGGTGTGACACGGCCCGGCCGAAAGCAGGCGGCGAAGACCATCAGAGTGTGGTCTTCTTCCTCGTGTAGCACATACAAGCTGGAGCCTCTTTTAAGGTCAACTTCGTAATACTCTGGTTTAAGCCAAGCCCCGCGGTTAATGACCAGTTTTTGGGCTAATGGCCTAACCTTCCGTAAAATTTCAGTCTCTGTTGCGGCCAAGGCGACTGCGGTTCGCAGGTCCTCGACGTAGTTCTGGATGGTATACTTGTCCTTCATAGCGTGCCCGCCGATTATCTACCTTTAAACTCATTTGGTTTACGCTTCTCGGTGAAGGCCTTGGCGGCCTCATGGAAATCCTCCGTGAGAAATAGTTTGAGGGCATTTAATTGTGACTGGGCCTCACGGCCGATGCGTTCCATTTCAAGGCGCCTCGTGCGCACTGTGGCGCGAACTGACAGTGGTGGATTATTATTTATTTGTTGCGCCAGCTCCAATGCTGCTTCCAGGTGTTTCCCCTTCGGTGCAACCCGGTCGATGATCCCGGCATTGTGACCTTCTTCTGCGGTGAAGAACCGGCCTGTGAGCGCAATTTCCGTTGAGAGGGTGCTGCCGCCCCGGTACTGCATCAGGCGCCAGTATTTTGAGCCGCCGAGGCCACGCGATGTCTCGGTCAGTTGAATTCGTGTGCCTTCCTCAGCAACGATTAAGTCACTCTCAAGGATTATGCCAAAGGCGAGACCGAGGACATACCCATGCGGCGCAGTGATGATTGGTTTCCAGTTTACGGATTTTATAAAGAGATCGCCGGAATTCGAACCGCGCCCCTGCGGGCCGCCGAGTTTTAAGAACTCCTCTCGAGAGCGGAGTTGTCGCTGATGGACGTCTGCACCGGAGGAAAAAGCCCGGCCATTGCCATGAATGATAGCGACATTGGCTCCGTCATCCGTATCAAAACGGTTTAAGGCTTCGCCCAGAGCATAAACAAGCTCATCACTGAATGCGTTGAGTTTCCGTGGCCTGTTTAGGCTAATAATTGCGACCTGGTCTTGGACCTGATAGTGGACGAGGTCGTCTATAATTTCTTGACTCATATTGATAATTCCTTTTTAGCCGACCGAATCGCGTTCGGGGCTCCGGAGCGAGACGCCGCCGTCGACGACGATCACCTGTCCAGTAATGTAGCGCGCTTGGTTCGACAGCAGGAAGCGTGCGGTTTGACCGATATCCCAGCCTGTTCCTTCCACACCAAGAATTGACGCCTTGCTGCGGGCTGCTCGCGCGTCCTCCGACATTCCGCGAGTGTAAACCATTGGCGTGTAAACTGGACCGGGTGCAACACAATTGACGCGGATGCCGTCTGGTCCGTGGTCAATCGCCATGGCTTGTGTCAGTGCGATGACGGCGCCCTTTGAAGCCGTATAAGTTGTAAGTCCACGAGGGCGGATTGCGGAAATTGAAGAAATGTTGACTATGGATCCACCGTCCCCAGAAGAAATCATCGCCGGTATAGCGAATTTTGAAATCAGAAACATCGTCTCAACGTTGATTTGCATGACCTTACGGTATGTCTCCAGCGGCTCTTCGACGACGGAGTTCCGGCTGCCGATACCGATATTATTGTCGAGACAGTCGAGCCGGCCGTAGGTGTCCATAACGGCCTCTATTAGGCTTTTGCAATCGTTTTCATTGGTGGCATCGCAGGCGAATGCTGCGGCTTCGTTGCCTTCGTTGTGGATCATGTTAACGGTTTTTTCCGCTGCCTCCAAATCACGATCCATAACGGCAACTTTTGCACCAGCGCGTGCTAACAAAATTGCGGCTCCCCGACCATTGCCGATCCCTTCGTCGCGCGACCCGCCACCGGCAATTAGCCCCACTTTGTCCTTCAATCCGTAATCATCCAATGTTCCGGTCCTCCAAAAATAATTGCTAAATCACACCCACGAGCGGCAAGGGCAATATCATTGTTTCCTGTTCAAAAAGGCATTCATTAACTTTTTTGGCTCGTCCGTCGCGTAACAGCCCGCGATTGCCTCTATGCCCACCTTTGCTGCGTCGGTGATTGCCATTCGTTCCCAATCGTTGATCAGGCGTTTCTGCACCCGAATGGCATTTGGTCCACAGGCCAAAAGCGATGCTATCCAGCCTTCAATGGCTTCATCCAGGTCATCGTACGGAACCAGTTTTTGCAAAAAACCGATGCGTTGTGCTTCTTGGGCGTTGATATGGTCGCCCGTTAAAACCAGTTCGACGGCTTTACCCCAGCCGATAAGGCGCGGCAGGATAGCGGCTTCCATTCCGGAGGGAATGCCGAAACGTGTCTCTGGCATGCCAAATTTTGCGTGATCCGCCGCCACACGCATATCCGCCGCTGCCGCGATTTCCATGCCAGAGCCGAAACAATAACCGTTAATGCGAGCGATTACCGGCACTGGAAAGGTTCTCACTGCATCGCATGCATAATGTGTCTTTGTTGAGGCCGCATGACCTTCAGCGGGCGAATAGTGGCGCATGTCAGCAAGATTACTACCACCGACGAACGACTTATCGCCAATGCCAGTGAGGATAAGCGCCCGGAGCGTCTCGTCGTGACGTAATTCTGTCATTACGTTGATGAAACGCTGTTTGCCTTCCACACCAAGCGCGTTGCGTTTTTCTGGATTGTTGAACGTAACTCGGGCGATCCGGCCTGCGTCGCCGCGGTCGTCAAATTCAACTAAGACAAGGTTTCGTTTTTCGGCATCAGAGATCATGTTTCCTCTTTCTATGCTTCGGGTAACTTAGCACTAAGCGCGGGTCCCATTTGTGTTGTTGCCCGGAACGCTACCGTTTTGCACAATCTTTTACTCAGTGTATCAATACAATCGTAATTAGAATTCCTAAAAAAGTTTGGTCTTAGGCGAGTTGCAAAATCCCAAAACACGGCCAGTGAGAGGTCGGCTTGCGTCATGCGGTTTCCAACCAGCCAGCTTCCATTCATTTCGTTATTGATCCATTCAAATCCGTCTCGGATTTGCGTTTCGCAAGCTGCAAGCCAGGGGTAGTGCCATTTATCTTTTGGCCGAAATTGCCGCTCGTAAAGCACTGCCACTAATTTATCCATAATACCGAGCTCCACAGCTAGGTATTTCAAAACTTTTCGCCGCTCGATGCCGCTCGCCGGCGTCAACGCGCGATCGGGCCCAGCCAATTCATCTAAATGGTCTATGATGGCATTGCTATCGACTAACAATTCACCGTCCAGCAACTCTAGAACGGGTACCCGAGCGATTGGGTTCACAGTGGCGACGTTTGTTTTGTTCTCCCCGAAGGGAATGACGCTCTTGAGCTCGTAATCCAAGCCGTAAAGTTGCATTGTCACCGCTACGCGTCGGACGTAAGGCGAGTTATATCTTCCCCAAAGCTTCATCCGTACATTTAGGTCGCTGCCTTTACTATTGGCATGACTTCTTCGGCAAATAATCTCAACGAATCGATTACTTGGTTATGCGGCATCCCAACCCATTGGATGCCAAGGATCATGACGTTCACGCCGAGGCGCTTTTTGTAATCAATAATCTGTTCGGCGACGAGCTCGGGTGAGCCTAAAAGAAAGCGTCCGTCCGCGAGCTCTTCAAATGGTAAATTCAGGTTGTTATCGCCTTCGGGCATTGATTTGTCCTGGCCCCAATCGTGGTAGGACTTATACTTCGCCTCAAGGTATGGACGAGCCAGATCGATCGCTTTCTCCGTGGTTTCAGCGACAAAGCACTCCCGCATCAGCGGCAACACACTTGGGTCGGGCTTGCCTTCGGCTTCCAATGCCTGGCGATAGACCCCGAGTTGCCGTTCGATAGTGTCCATACGTTGATGGGGATTTATGAACCAGGTGTCTGCCATCCGCGCGCAGCGCCGAACTGCGGCATCGACATTGGCGCCAATCCAGAGCGGTGGCATCGGTTTCTGGACAGGCATAACGGAACAGGAAGCGTTGTCGAGCTCGAAATGCGATCCCTTCATGGTGACATATTCTTCGGTCCACAGACGTTTTATGGCATCGAGGCATTCCTCAAAGCGCGCACCCCTATCTTTCGATTGCGTACCAAAGGCCTTGAATTCGACGTCTCGGTAACCGATCCCAGAGCCGAAGACGAGGCGCCCGCCCGACATGACGTCTATGGAGGCCAATTGCTCTGCCACATCCAGCGGCTTGTGCAGTGGTAGCAATACAATACCGGTGACAAGCTTGGCGTTGGGTGCTTCAACCATGATACGTGATAGAAAGGGGATGAGCTGCAACGCTTGCAATGGCGTAGAAGAATAATGCTGGCCCTTTAAGAGGTATGTATAACCCAGCTCGTCCGCAATGCGTGCCTGCTCACACGCCTCGGCAAATGTCTCTTGCATATCCATTTCAGCCGGATATTGGCCTCGCATGAAAAAACCAAACTCCATCGGCATGCGTGCTTCTCCTCGCTTTGTATAATCTGTTGGGGAGCAATCTGGGTCGGCTAGGCGGGACAACAATGCGGACAAATTGTATTGGTCCGGATTTGCACATTGACCCGGTTGCAGGCCAGCTTCCGGCTGGCGGCCTGATGCAAAAGTGCAAGTATATCTTATTAAGCCATTTCTGAAGATAATAATTATTCGAAGCGCGAGAAGGGCTCTATCTGGCATTTCCAGGCAGATCTGTGACGTTTGCCGCCTTAAGAATCATTAAATGGGGGCTTGCCGAGATTGCCCACAGGGGGCTTTATCTTTTTTATGAATGAGACATTCCTGTTACCCACCCGCTTGATCGAAAGTGAGGATCCAGCCGTGGTTGCATTCGCCGAAAAGGCCGTCGGAAACGAAACCCTAACGAAGGGGAAATTATTGAGGCTTTTCTATGCGGTTAGAGACGAAGTGCGTTATGATGCCTACCTGCCGCTCGGGGATATCTCAAGTTATTCCGGGAAAGAAGCGCTGGCAATGGGTAAGGGATGGTGTGTTTCTAAAGCAGCATTGCTGGCCGCTTGTGCCCGTTCTCAAGGTATCCCAGCGCGGCCTGGCTATGCCGACGTGCGAAATCACATGGCGACTCCCAAACTGACCGAGGCAATGGGGACCGACATTTTCTTTTGGCACTCTTATTGTGAAGTACTGATTGCTGGAAAATGGGTGAAATGCACACCCGCCTTTAATAAATCGCTTTGTGATAAATTTGGCCTAAAGACACTAGAGTTCGACGGAGAGACAGATTCTTTATTCCACCCTTACGATCGCGCTGGTAACAAACATATGGAATATCTCGACGACCGTGGTACCTATGTTGACGTTCCGTATGAGGAAATCATCGCAACTTTTCGTGCCGAGTACCACAAAATGCAAGACGGGATAGAGGGTGATTTCGAAGCGGAAGCGAGCGAGATTTAGCTAAATTTTTAAGTTGATTTAATAGCCATTATGGAAACATTTTTTTGGATTGTTCTCATGGAGATCGTAAAGCCTAATAGTAGTTGGGTTTTATTTAACTCATCCTTATCTGAGTGCCGACATAAGAAGGTGGCTCAGACCTAAAAACCAAAATGGGATCGTCTTTGGGTAATCTTTTTTCGATTTCAGATTGGGGATTGTCATTGCATGCGGCATTTTAGGGGTTTTTTTTGAGGAGTTTGTGGCCCGGGAGCCTATATCATGAGTTTTTCAGTTAAGCGCATCAACAAAACCTTTGTCGGTGAAGTCGAAGGCGTAAACATTGCGAATGATCACAGCGCCGAGGAAATCACGCAAATTAGGGAGGCCCTTTTGGAGCACGGTATCCTCGTCTTCCATGGCCAGGATATAACTAATGAAGAGCACGTGCGTTTCAGCCAAAAGTTTGGTCCTTCGGAAATCCACACTGTAAAGCAATACTTATTACCAGATTTTCCGGAGATTATTGCGCTTGCTAATCGTGGCGAGAAGGGAACTAAGCCCATCGCTAATGGGGGCGCATACTGGCATTCTGACATCACATATAAGGCGCGTCCACCGATGGGCTCGATCCTCTACGGTTTGGAAATTCCACCGGTTGGTGGAGACACGCTCTACTGTGATATGGCGGCCGCCTATGACGCGCTCTCGGACAAACAGAAAACAAAGATCGAAGGGTTGCGGGCGGTCCACAGTTATATGCCCCGATTTATGGCTTCGCGCCAAATTGATGAAGGCTTTCATAGCAATAAGTTTGAACTTTCGGATGAACAGAAGGCAGAGCTGGCCGAGGTTGTTCATCCTATCGTTCGCACACACCCAGAGAACGGCCGCAAGGCGCTTTTCATCAATGAGGGCTTTACTGTGTGTGTTGAGAATATGGGCGTGGAAGAGGGCAAATCTCTCCTTGATGAATTGAACGAACACGCCACACAGGATCGCTTTATCTACGCGCACGATTGGTCCGTTGGCGATGTCATCTTCTGGGATAATCGGGTTACTATGCACAAGGCTACGGAGTACGACAGGCAATACGCACGTCGCATGCATCGCACGACAGTGCAAGGTGACGCGCCGGTATAAGCGATTTTTTTTAATATTGCTGCTTCCAAAAGTAAGAAAACCAAAAGACGAGTTTGTGTTAGTTTGTTCTTCTTTGGATTCGGGAAAGATTGTGAGCAAAACCTTGAGCAAATGGCCCATCCGCAATCGAATGCTCATGTCAAATCTTCCAAATTAGGTCCAATAGGCCTAAGTAAGTTTATTATGAAGATTACGATTTACGGTGCTGGCGCGATCGGTGGGCATTTGGGTGCCTTGTTAAGCCGCGAAGGGATCGAGGTAAGCCTAATTGCGCGGGGTGCCCATTTAACGACGATCCAGAGAGATGGGCTCACTTTGCAGCAAGATGGGAAGGAGCCCTTTACCGTGCGGCCGGAAGCGACCGACGATCCGTCGACACTTGGGCGACAAGACTATGTCGTGGTCTCGCTTAAGTCCCATCAGGCACCAGGTGTCGTTGATAAGATGCAGCCGCTTTTGGGGCCAGATACGACGGTCGCTACTGCGATGAATGGGGTGCCGTGGTGGTATTTCTATAAGCTGACAGGGCAGTACGAGAACCATCGTGTCTTGTCGGTCGATCCACACGGCGTGCAATGGGAAGGCATCGGACCTGAGCGGGCGATCGGTTGTATTACCTATGTTGCGGCTGAGGTGGTCGCCCCTGGAGTAGTCAAGTCTGGCGGATCAGGACGTTATTTTATTGGAGAACCGGATGGTGTTCAGTCGTTTCGTTGTCTGCGTCTTGCCGAGATCGTCAATAAGACGGGAATCGTGGCCCAGGTCCGGGATGATATTCGTAAGGATCTCTGGCTTAAGATCATGGGAAATTCTGCGTTTAATCCGACGGGAGCACTGACGCTTGCGACAGTTGGCGAAATGATCAACGACCCGGAAGTTGAAGCGCAACTTCGTTTGATAATGGAAGAGGTTACGGCCATTGGTCGGGCGCTCGGCGCGGAGCCAAGTGAGACTGCGGGCTATCGGATAAAGAATTCTCGCCAGAATGCGATGCCGCATAAATCCTCGATGCTGCAGGATTTAGAGCGCGGTCGGATGATGGAAGTGAATCAAATTATCGGTGCGGCACGTGAGTTGGGCCAGCTAGTCGGAGTACCGACACCAACAATTGATACTGTATTCGCCCTGATAAGGTTGCGCGCGCGGATCGGTGGCATGCTGCCGGATTGACAGCGGCTTCCACTCATGGTTCGCCTGTCAATTTATTGACATCTGGGAATATGATCTCGTTCTCATAAAAATTCAGGATGAGGTCGTCATATGAATTAAATGGAGAGAGACTATGTCGTCGTCCCTCATTGTTTATTTTGACTATAAAAGCCCCTACGCCTTCGTAGCGAAGGCGCCCATATATAAAATGGAAAAGGACTTCGGTGTCGAAGTCGAATGGCGGCCCTATTCTCTGCACATTCCTGACTTTCTGGGCACCGTGGAAGTCGACCCAGACGGCAATATCACCGGTGGTTCGCGAAACGCGCATCAATGGCGACGCACACGCTACCTCTACATGGATGCCCGGCGGCTTGCTAGGGATACCGACCAGGATTTGATCATAAAGGGCCCCGCGCGCGTATATGAATCAAAGACTGCGCATATTGGGATGCTTTTTGCCAAGCGGGAAGGTATCTTCCGCTCCTATCATGACTTGGTTTTTGACCGGTTCTGGAAGCGTGAACTCAATATCGATGATGCAGGTGCGATTGCTAACATGATTGCTAAAGTGGGTGGAGATGGTGAAGGGTTCGCGAGGTATCTCAAGTGTGAAGGCATCAGAGAACACGACCGAATCATCACAGAGGGTAACGAGATCGGGATCTTTGGTGTGCCGAGCTTCGTGCTCGACGGAGAACTATTTTGGGGTAATGAGCATATTTCTTCCGTCCGTAAACGGTTGGCGTTTTAAGAGATGACGAAAACGGTCATAGCCTATACGGATTATAAAAGTCCCTATGCCTATCTCGCAAAGAACCCAACCTATGGCTTGTTTGACGATTATAGAGCTGACATCGATTGGCGACCCTACTCACTTGATATCCCCTCCTATCTCGGCAGCGCAGAGGTCGATGACAAAGGTAATGTTGTTCGCGAAGCGCGGAACGCCCATCAGTGGAGACGGGTGAAGTACAGCTATATGGATTGCCGCCGCCGGGCGGAGCGGGTCGGACTTGTTATTCGCGGTCCACGTCGAATTTTCAACTCGACTGTTGCCCATGTTGGGATGCTCTACGCGCAGCGAAAGAACGTGTTCATAGATTATCACAATTCGGTATTTGAGCGTTTTTGGAAACGGGAATTGGACATCGAAAACCCGCAGGTTGTGGCAGATGTGCTGGCTGAGGTTGGAGCGGATATTAGCGGTTTCGAGGCCTTCTTAAACGGGCAAGGCGCCGCCGAGTTGGAACATATTATGGAGGACGCTCACGATCGTGGTGTTTTCGGCGTTCCGAGCTTTATAGTTGATGGCCAACTTTACTGGGGGGCGGAAAATTTGACGCTGGTCCGTGAACATCTCGGCAGTTGAACTGCTGCATTTTCTTTTTATCCAGATTCAGTAGAATACTAATAACCATAGACCTGCTTCATGAGGGAGATAAGCCGTGAAATTTGGCATTTTCTACGAGCATCAACTGCCGAAACCTTGGGAAGAGCACAGCGAATTTCAGCTTATGCAGGATTCTCTGGGGCAGATCGAACTGGCGGACCAATTGGGTTACGACTATGCCTGGGAAGTGGAACACCATTTCCTTGAGGAGTATTCGCATTCCTCTGCACCGGAAGTGTTTTTAGGTGCGGCGAGCCAGCGGACAAAGAACATTCGCCTTGGTCACGGCATCATTCAGATCACGACGAACCAACCACATCGTGTCGCGGAGCGTGTTGCAACGCTGGACTTGTTGTCAGGGGGGCGGGTCGAACTGGGACTTGGTGAAGGAGGAGGTCCTGCCGAGTTACATCCCTTTGGTACGCAGGTCCGCTCTAAACGGGATAGATGGCTGGAGGCGGTCGAAGCCATTATTCCGATGTTCTCTAGGACGGACTGGGAATTTCACGGTGAGTATTTCGACTTTCCGGCGCGTAACGTCATTCCGAAACCTTTTCAGAAACCTCATCCGCCATTGTGGGTGGCATGTTCGAATATCCAGACTATCGGTCAAGCTGGGCAGTGGGGTATGGGGGCGCTTGGCTTTACCTTCATCTCTCCGGAAGCCGCGAAGGCATGGGTACACCGATACTATAATAACTTATTGCATCATCCATTTCGGCTCGCAGAATATCCGGCAAACCCGAATATCGCTATGGTATCGGGGTTTATGTGCGCGGAAACAGATGAGGAGGCGCGTGAAAAAGCGGCTGGTTGGACCTTTTTTATCTTTGCTCTCTCACGCTACGGGCGGAAGGGTATCGACGCGCCAGGACACAGTGACCTTTGGTCGGAGTATCAATTATGGCGCGGTAGCGACAAGGCTAAGGAGGCTGTGAATAATGCACTTGTCGGCTCGCCAGCAACTATACGCGAGAAGTTGTGGCAGTTCCAAAAATCCCACGTAGACCAAGTCATACTGCTCAATCAGGCAGGCAAGACGAGCCACCAAGACATCTGCGAGAGCCTAGAAATGTTTGCAAAAGAAGTTATGCCGGAATTCCAAGAGGCGGAGCCCGAGCACCAGGCCTGGAAGCAGGATGTGCTTAACGGTAAAATCATTCTCGACGATCTAGATACAGAGCCCTACGATCTTTATAGCCATCAGAACGAGGATATAATCCGGCTGTCGCCAGAGCAGTTAAAGGCGATGATGGCTGATAAGGAAACCCAACGTGCGGCTGCCGGAGCCGATTAAAAAATTGTAAAAATATGCTTATCCCGAGCCTACCAAAGGCTAAGTGTATACTTCTTTTTTTGCATTCTTTGAGACGCCGGCATGCCGGCTTTCTGGGAATGAAGAGAAGTGGGGAAGGGGGAGAATAAACGGATGGAATATGTGCGCTATATCGACAGGACACGGGATTACTATCTTAGTCAAGGTTATGAAAAATCATACGAATGGGCGCATTTTGATGAGGTGCCTTTTGCACGATTGAAAAAGCCGCTTTCCAAGTGCCGGGTCGGATTACTGGGTACAAGCGAAGTCGCAGTCCATTTCGACCCAGAGACAGAAAAAAATCCGATTGTCGAGGAGCACTTCCGCGGTGTCTATTCGATACCAGCCGAAACGCCGACGCAAAAACTTTACAGTCGGACGCTCGATTTCGACCGGCACGCGACCACCCTCGACGACGTGAACACATTTTTTCCGATTGACCGGATGCGGGAGGCATTGGCCGATGGGCTGATTGGCTCGATGCCAGAGCGGGTCTATGGGGCTTACAACAACTACAGTAAGCGCAAGGTTCTCAAAGAAGAAGGCCCTACCGCACTTGAGTATTGCCGTGCTGATGGTGTCGAGGCGGTGGTGATCGTTCCCATATGACCGGTTTGTCATCAGACCGTGAGTTTGATCAGCAGGTATCTAGAAGCGAATGGTATTCCGACGGTGATTGTTGGCACGGCGCGCGACATTGTTGAGCATTGCGGCGTGGCTCGTTTTGTATTTACTGACTTTCCGCTCGGAAGTCCCTGCGGCGAGCCAGGTGATATCGTACAGCAGCGCAAAATTTTCCAAATGGCGCTCAATTTACTGGATACGGCGGAGGCCCCTCGAACGACGTGGGAGGCCGGGTTTCGCTGGAGCAAGGGAGAAGAATGGAAGCGTTTGATTTTTACGGAAGAGCAGCCTTTCCAAGACGAAGCGACCAAGATGGAGTGGGAAGCCCGCAATAACGAGTATCGGCGCCTAAAGTCCGAAGGGAAAATCTAATGAGCGAACGTGAAGTTATAGTATACACGACTCCCTTCTGCGTGCCCTGCGAGCAATTGAAACGGTATTTAAACACGCAAGGGGTATCCTTCGCGATCCGTGATTTGATGTTAGACGAAGACGCGCAAGATAAGATCGATGATGCGGGGATCCGCTCCACACCAATTCTAGAGGTGGATGGAGAGCTTTTTGCAGGAGACGCCCTGGCGCCAGAAAAAATTCGCGCATTGCTTGACATTTAAAGCCAACGAACAATTTATTCTCTAATCTGTTAATTTTCAGCGTTCGTTACGGCTGCCGTTTTTTATTGGGTTAATATGAAAGCCAGTATCTCCCCAATGCTGCGGCTAAAAGCCGTAGAGGTTATTTATCAAAACGGTGTGGTTGGGTTAAAACCGACCAATCTATCATTTGAGCGGCGGGCTTTTACGGTTTTACTTGGCTTGTCTGGTGCTGGCAAATCGACCCTTTTGCGAAGCTTAAACCATCTTGTCACTCCGACCAGCGGGTCTGTTCTCGTCGACGGTATCAAGACGCTGGAGGAGACACATAGTCTTCGAAAACACCGCAGGCAAACGGCAATGATTTTCCAACAGCACCAATTAATTGGCCGATACACTTGCTTGCAGAATGTTTTGGTTGGCAGGCTCGGCCATTATTCGATGTGGCGTACGCTGCTACCATTTGCGGAAGTGGACCGTCGGTTGTCGCTCGACTGTCTCGACAGAGTAGGCTTGCTTCCACGAGCTCTCCAGCGAGTTTACAATCTCAGTGGCGGCCAGCAGCAGCGCGTTGGCATTGCCCGAGCGTTAGCGCAGCAGCCAAACCTAATTTTGGCCGATGAGCCAGTGGCTAGCCTTGACCCCGAAACTGCTTATCGTGTCCTTGGAATGCTGCACAAAATTACAAAACAAGATGAAATACCTACGATTGTAAGTCTTCACCAAGTCGATCTCGCGAAGGCTTTCGCTGATCGGATTATCGGTTTAAACGGTGGTGAAGTGGTCTTTGATGGTCCGCCGGGCGTATTAGGTGAGGCGGATCTCGACAGAATTTATGAACGTAAGACGTCTGTCCAGGCAGGCCTCCATGCCTCCGAAGCGGCAGAATAATTACTTTTTCATCTCCCGACTACTTAAGGAAAACTATTGATGAAACAAAAAATAACGACGGTTTTTGCTGCATTGGTTGCTATTTTGAGTTGGAATATAGCAGCCCAAGCGGCGAACAATGATCCCGATTTATTGCGTGTCGCACTTTTGCCGGATGAAGATGCTGCAACGATTATTAAGCAAAATCAGGGTTTGAAAGACTATTTGGAAGCTAAGCTGGGTAAGAAAGTCAAACTTGTTGTAACAACGGACTATTCGTCCATGATTGAGGCAATGCGGTTTGGCCGACTGGAGTTGGGATATTTCGGCCCGCTCTCCTACACGCTGGCCAAATCGAAGGCCGATATCGAACCTTTCGCGGCCCGTATGAAGAAGGGCAGCACGACATATCACTCGGTCCTGATCGGTAATAAATCGGCGGGCGTAAAAACTGTCGCTGATGTGAAGGGTAAGGAGGTCGCATACGGTGATATCGCCTCTACGTCGAGCCATCTCATCCCCAAGAAGGTTCTTCTCGACAATGGCCTTGAGACGAAAAAGGATTACAAAGAGAATTTTCTTGGCGCTCACGATGCTGTTGCGCTCGCGGTGCAAAACGGCCATGCCCAAGCTGGCGGCCTAAGTAAGCCGATCTTCGAATCGCTGGTAAAGCGAGGTATCATCAGTCTCGATAAAGTGAAGGTGCTGCAGATTTCTAAGCCGTATCCGCAGTACCCCTGGGCGATGCGCAGTAATCTGAAGGTTGAGTTAAAGGATGCGATCCGCAATGCCTTTATCAGCCTTAAGGACAAGAAAATTCTTAAGCCATTCAAAGCGCGAGGGTTTGGCGCTATGACAGATGCGCATTATGACGTAATCCGCGATCTGTCGAAGACACTTAAGCTAACTAAATAGAAACGTTGAAAATCGAACCATTAGACCGTGAAGGCGTATGTCGTGGCGAACGATAAAAAAAGGTTGAAAGCCAATTCGCTGCAAAGCGCGGACGAAATCCTTTTAATCGAACGCCGGGGCTGGCGCCGGGTCGGGTTCCAGGTCGGACTGGTCTTGTTGGTGATCTTGCTCTGCGCCTGGCTTACCGACATGCTAGATGTAAGGCGTATGTCGGAAGGCATTCCGGCCATTGGCACCTTGCTGACAGAAATGTTTCCGCCTGACTTTACCGAGGCGGAAAGCTGGTTGCGTCCGATGATCGACACCATTGCGATGAGTGTTGCCGGTACGGCCCTCTCTATCGTGCTATCGCTGCCACTAGGGATACTTGCTGCGCGGAATACGACCCCAAACCCCACAACCTATCGTATTGCGCGAGGAATTCTTAATGTATTCCGTTCGATACCTGAATTGATAATGGGAATTGTCTTCGTGGCAGCGGTTGGTTTTGGCGCCCTGCCGGGTGTTTTGGCACTTGGTCTTCATTCGATTGGGATGGTAGGCAAGTTTTTTTCAGAAGCGATTGAGCATGCGCATGAAGCGCCGGTCGAGGCGGCCCGAGCTGCTGGTGCTAATAAGATACAGGTAATAACTCATGGCATTATGCCGCAAGTAATGCCTCAATTTGCTGATGTCACGATGTATCGATGGGAGTATAATTTTAGGGCATCAACGGTAATGGGAATGGTAGGGGCTGGAGGCATTGGCCTTGAGCTAATAGCGAGCCTTCGTTTGATGCAATACAAAGAGTGTTTCGCTATTTTGCTTTCCATTTTGTTGATGGTTACGATCGTAGATGCGTTAAGTGCCGTCTTACGAAAGCGTTTCAAATAACGTTAAAGACGAATTCGAAAATCGTTTTCGCCAGTTTTATCTTGCCCGCGCATTAAAAAAATTGTGCGTTCCGAATGATCAACGACGCCCATATCGTGGTGCATTTTTTTTGCTTTAGCGCGGTCGAATACTGATGTGCCCGGCATAAAACGCATCGTCATGCCGCGGCGCGCCTTTCCGGAATTATTGGCTTCGGAACCATGCAGCAAGTACACATCGTGCAGTGACATCTGTCCGGCCTCTAATTCCAGCGGAACAGCTTTTTTATCATCATATTCACTTTCCAGAAGTTCCTGATGAAGCGTAAAATTTGGATCATCACTGGTCCGGTGTGGTCGCAAACGTTTGTCCTTATGGGAACCGCGCATAAATTTGAGACATCCATTTTCGATAGTTGCCTCGTCGATGGCCAGCCAGACCGTGCAGGTGGCAAGTGGTCTTAATGGCCAATATTCGCCATCTTGATGCCAGGGCGTCTTCTTTCCGTTCTCTCCAGGTTTGGCAAAGAAACTCGAGTTCCACAATATTATATTGGGACCAATTACCTGTTCAACCATATCTAGAATTTTCGGGTCCCGCGCGTAATTCAGGAAAGAAAGGTCGTGTGCCAACAGCATGGGACAATAATCACGGTATTCAGGGAAGCGCGCCAATAGACTGTTATGATCGTCTTTAATTGCTGTTAGCGTAGCTTTTGGTAACCGATACTTTGGAACGATATATCCATCTTCATGGTATTGTTCGATTTCTTTTGCACTAAGTGACATAAAACCGACCCTTTAAGCCTCGAGAAAACGTTATCCATTAATCTATATCTCGATGCGTGGGCAGCAAATTCGCGATCCAAAACGATTTCCGAGCCGTACAACAATCATACATTTGAGTATAGTTAATGATTCATTGGGCGTTATTGTTGGTTTTCAGTGCATTTACAACCGAAGTAGGCGCGAGTGCTACAAACAGCAGTACTCACTCTTTTAATTTCGTGTCAATCGAGGGTAACCCTCTCCCAATGGCATCGTTCAAAGGTAAAGCCGTTTTGGTCGTCAATACGGCCTCTTATTGTGGTTTCACAAAGCAATATGAGGCTCTGCAAGAACTTTGGGAACATTATAAGGCAAGAGGTTTGATAGTCCTGGGAGTACCTTCGAATGACTTCGGGCAACAGGAGCCGGGAAAAGAAGAAGAGATAAAAAGATTTTGCGAGGTAAACTACGGCATTGATTTTCCAATGACCTCAAAAGTCAAGGTGAGTGGGCAAAACGCTCATCCCTTTTATCGCTGGGCAGCGACGCGTTTTGGGCCGCAAGCCAAACCGCGATGGAACTTCCATAAGTATCTGATTACGCCCGACGGCGACTTAATCGACTGGTTTTCAACCGTAACCAACCCAACTTCGCCCCGCATTTTGAAGGCAATAGAACAAATACTACCTCGGTCGAAATAAAACGATCGCTCTTGACTGCCCAAAAATGCTTTTGGAGTAGTAAAATTGTTGGCGGGAATTTTAACACAAATGCCATATAATTCGAATATAATGGCAAATAATTTGTTGGCAAAACCGTATCCAATTTAGAATTTTTCTGGAAGGCGGGATAGTGAAAATCCGATATAAACTGCTTGCGAAGCATTGCTGAAAAAGCCGTCTGCATGGAGAAATTACGTTTTATCCAACTTCTACCTTTGGTAATTTTTGTTATAGGATTTGGGATATTTTTCACTTTTGAGCTTGATAGGTTTTTAACCTTTGATGCCCTTCGCGAGAATTACGGACATTTGACTGCCTTTGTTTACGCGCAAGGATCTCTATCCCCTCTGCTCTACGTCTTACTTTACACGCTTTCCGTCACATTATCCATTCCGGGCGCGGTGGTGTTGACAATGGCCGGGGGTCTTTTATTTGGGCAGTGGTTTGGTGCTTTCTACGCAGTAATTGGCGCAACCCTCGGCTCTTCTTTATTGTTTTTGGTTACTCGTACCGTGCTCGGAGATATCATTAGAAAATATGAGGGTGCCGCAATTAAGAAAATGCAGGCCGGTTTTCAAGAAAATGCATTGAGCTATCTGCTCGTGTTACGATTAATTCCTGTATTTCCGTTTTTTCTCGTAAATATCGCGCCAGCTTTGCTGGGAGTTAGTCTACCGGTCTATTTAATTGGAACATTTTTTGGCATTATTCCGGGGTCTCTAGTTTATGCTGCAGTCGGATCAGGGCTCGGTAGTATCTTTGAAAAGAATGAGAATTTTTCCCTACAGGGGATATTGACCTTAGAAATGATCGTCGCCTTAAGTGGACTGATTGTTTTGGCCTTGTCACCTGTCGTGTATAAAAAGTTGAAAAATTCGCCTAATCATAATTAGTTTAATCAAATTTTAGTACGATATTTATTACTATATTATCGATGATTAATCACTTATTATTCAGAAATAATCTCTTCTAAACCGCCCAGTATTATCTTTTCTTTTTTGATTAATTTCGAATTTTATAAGTATACAAAATAAAATCACCAATCCTAAAAAATTCAATCTTCCAATTTCTATTCCATCTCTGATTGCAATTATACACGCACTAATTACGAAAAATATTCCATAATAAAAAACAATACTTAGGGAAGGTAAGGCTTTGAGGGAAAAAATATACCTAACAACTACGGTCAATAATAAGAATCCCGTTGCAAGACGACAAGTTTCCAGTCTAAATATAATTTCATTATGGGGCAGCGCTATATCAAACATAAAATATAAATCGATTCCGAATATATTTAAACATATCGCGATAAGGAACCACGAGCATAAAATAACTAAACAAGATTTCCGGAAAATACTAACGCCATGGTTCATTTAAATTCTCTATCTATAAAATTATATTGTATGATATAAGTCACTTTATACGGTTGAATACTTTACGCTTTGTGCCGCCTAAAATATTTTTGGCAGGGAATAATCCTATGATATTCGCCGTTTCCATTTGAAACCTTAAATGAGTTTTCAAAATATCAGTTTATATTCCTATTAAATTTTCTTTTAGCCAAGCTTAAAATTCTCCATTTGAAGGTTCTGATTAACGTTGAGAAACTGGGGGTTGGCTCACAAAGGTGACGGTAATTATGCATAGTAAATAACTTCTTTGGTGAGGTTTACGGAGCTGACACTTAATTTTCACGACCCGGATCAAAAAATATCTGGCATTTATTTTAAACATTATTTGATGCATCGATGATCGACATAGGCAGTCCATAAATTTTAAAATTGGTGATGTTGCAGTTAGGCTGGTTTTAAAGGCTGGCCTTTCAGCGGACACGTATTGTAGGGGAAGAGGCATTTATGATCCGAAAACTCCTGTTTTTTATGCTTATTGTTTCGTTTGTAAGCAGTTTAGGGCTAGCCGGTCACTCGCATGAAGGAGCTTCGGGGGTGATCAAGAAACGCATGGTTGGAATGAAGGTTATGGCCAACTCGATCAAATCCCTTCATGCCATCGCAAGTGGCAGGTTTAATTTGGACGCGGAAAAAGTCAGGGCATATACGGCGGCAATTCGTAAGGAGGGCGGAGCCAGGTTGTTAAAGCTATTTCCTGAAGGAAGTATTCGACACCCATCTGAAGCAACACCACAAATCTGGGACGATTGGCCCGCTTTTGTAAACTTTGTCGGGAGGCTGTCACAAGCGGTCGACGAAATCGATGCATCACTTGCAGCTGAGAACCCTAGCGTGCTTCTCCCTGCAGCTTTTAAGAAATTATCTCGGGTCTGTTCTAACTGCCACAAGCGCTTTCGCAAAAGAAATGATCAGAAATAGTATTCTGTGTAAAGATCACCTTTCTTAAATCGAAACCAGTTTCCGAATTAAACACAATCGGAACGTATTATTTGAGGAAATTGGGAATGTCGACGACTAGAAATCTATAGGTCCCAAAAATACAACGGCCATCAGTTCGATTTATACCTGTAAGAAAAGTAACGTACCTGCATTAAAATATCTATAATAATTGAATGATAATTTCTATAAGAACAGCCATGCCTTATCGTTTGCCAAGAAGGATTCCCATAAATGCCGCAAAAACAAAAATAAAAACCAACATATAAAAACCATCTTGATATCCAAAAGTTAGCGCCTTTGAATAAATCGACAAGCCTAAAAAATGGCTAGCAAATGGAACTAAATTGGCATCATAAATTTCAGACTTGCTCAACAATAACACCAGTTTATTTATTAGTTCTACACTCGAATGATTAGATGGAGTTTGTGTGTTAATTAAATTATCACTGTGAAAATGTGTGCGCACTTCGAGGAATACGACCCAAATTGTCGTACCCAAAGCGGTTCCTAAAATACGGAAAAAGTTCATAGTCGACATTGCAGAAGGAATTTTATCAAGGGGTATTTCAGATATCGCAACTTTAGCGACGAAAGGATTATTTATCCCGATACCAATGCGTGAAATCGCAACAAATATAATCATCCAAATATAGGGTGTATTATTATCTGCTGATACCAATGGAATTAATCCTAAAGAAAATAGAATCAATCCAAAAATACAAGCGTTTCTCGAAAGTATATGTTTTGAATAAAAGGAGATAATAGGAAGAAAAATCAAGGTTACTAAAGATGCAGGAAGCATAATAAAACCAGCATCTATTGGAGAAAGCCCTTGAACAACCCGTGCAAATATTGGAACAGCATAAATGGCACCGAAATTTCCCATACTTGTACTAAAAATAATTATAGTAGAAAGAAGGTATATTGAATTTTTAAAATGAGAAAAATCTAATAACCGCACTTTATTCGTTACTTGAATATAAACAAATAATACGCCGGAAAATGCGGAAAATAAAAATAAAGATATTATGAAATTAGATTGCCAACCCTGCCGTTGACCATCTGATATTGCTATTAAAAAACTTAATAAACATACGGTTAATAATGTTAGTCCGAACCAATCAAATGGCATTTTATAGGACTTCCGACCTCTAGGCATTACAAATACACCAAGTATAAAAGAAAAGAATAAGAGAGGTAGCGGTGCAATAAAAATGTATCGCCAGTTGACATATTCTATTGCTAAACCACCGAGAAACGGACCGGCTCCCATTGCAGAAATTGTACCACACGTGAACATGATTAGAGCAGGCGCCCGACGTTCGGGCGGGTACGCTTGTACTATCGCAACATTGGTTTGATTTACTAAGATACCAGCGGCGATACCTTGAATAATTCTTGAGACTACAACTAAATAAAATTCACCTGAAGTAGCACCTAAGAGTGATGCACATGAAAATATTACCATTGAAATTATGTAGGTATAATAGTGCCCAATGGCAGTGATAAGCCAACCACATACTAATTGGCTAATGGTCATTGCGACGTAGAAGCCGGTTGCCAACAACTGAGCTTTATCCTGGCCTACTCCAAACGTACCCATGACGCTTGGTACCGCAACGGAAACGATCGTTCCGTAAGTTATCATTGTGAAAGAAGTTAATAATATTGTTAGCGTTAATATAGGGAGATATATGCGGCCAAAAGTCTTTTCTAGGCTTTGAAATGTTTCGGTATTCATTAAAGAAAAGTTATCTTACTGGAGAATAATTTAATTTTTTCGGTGCAGTTTTGCCAATAATTTAAAATTGAAATCGCAATAAGTTTTCAATCTTCTTAATAAGAAATGGTTACGTAGTGTAGGAAGAGTACTATTCTATATGGCTGGATCTATAATTACAGTGTATTCTGGGGAAAAGACATCTTGAAAGGAAAAAAAATGGCGGGTGATAAAATTAATATGAGTTTTGAAATTAATACAGATTCAAAGTTGTTCCTCGAATCCATGACTGAGAAATACGGTCTGCCTGATACATCTAAGGCAATTCGTTGCCTATTGGATTACGCTGCAAATGATGGTGATGCAGATGAAATTTTTAAAAAAATACGCTGTAATAGATGCGGTTGAGTCAGGGAATTAAAATTGAGGATCGGCCGGTGCGCTGATTTATTTTCTATTTTGCCTGATAATCTTCTGGACTTAGCCTCGTCTGTTGTTACGGCCGTTTGGCTTAGTCCAGGAAAGAATTAGACTGTCAAAAGGGTAATCCGAAAATTATTGAATAGTTCGCTTACGTTTTGAAAGTTTTTGGTTGACCATTGGAGTGAGAGTTTTACTTGTGGAACGGATATCCAGCCTTTGTGAAGGAGCCCTATTTGTATAGGGAATTGTTAAGGTTTGTGTTAGGTTAAAAAGTCTTGCTAGTCTGCTATTGATAGGCCTTTTTAAGGCTGTTGGTCCTGTTGAAGTAAGGTTCAACCAAGACCATTTTTAATGAAGAGGAAAAATCCTGAACCCTATTAGGTCGGGAGTCGAGCCTGGCGTTCATGGCACACTGAAAATTATGACATGCTATAAAATTGAGAATTAGTGTAATCCGTCGTCACTGACACTTTGAGATTCGGTTAGAAGTATGGATTTCTCTAATAATTTGTCCAATAAAACGGCACTTTCTAAAGAATAATCGAAATTCAAAAAATTAGCGGCTGACAAATTAAAGAAAACTTCAATTAGATCCCCAGGGTTGGACGCGTTGTGGATGCTATCCCTGATACCTGAAAAATACATTAACTGATCTGAGGCGTCTTCTCCGTCAGAATAGGTGATCAGTTCGTCTATGAGGGGTGTCAGCTCCGTCTTTGCATATTTAACCGGATCAAAGTTTGTATCTCTCATCAGCATTAAAACTCGGCTTATATAAAAGTTTTGACGGCTTTAGAATAACCGGGGCAAACCTTTTCGTCGGCCACAGGGCGCGCTACTCGTTAAGGTTATGCACAAATAATGGTATTTTTTTTCCTAAACTCTTGACCAGCCTTATATAGGGGATTGGCAATTATTTTTTAGGTCCCGTTGATAGATTATTTTTTCTGAGAAGGCATGTTTATCAAAATATATATCCTGAGAAACAGCCCGGCATCTCCCACCAATTACCTAGTTTAGACCGTGGGGCACTAGCACTTGGCGAACAGTTGCATTAGCTTGTAAACGGTCAAAGGCTGAATTTAGGTCTTCGAAACCAATTGTGCGGTCCAGGAGGCGGTCTACTGGCAATCGCCCCTGTCGGTATAGGCTTATAAATCTCGGAATATCACGGACTGGAACGCACGATCCCATATAAGATCCGCGAATAGATTTTTCCTGGGAAACTAAATTACTTTGGTTGAACGCAAATTTTTCAACTGACGGCGATAGTCCAGCGGTAACAACACTACCACCATATCTTGTTACCTCATAAGCCGTCTCCATTGCTTTAATAGTACCGGCTAGGTCAAATGCAAAATCAACACCGCCATCGGTGGCATCGTGAGCCTGTTCTACGTGATCTGGATCAGTTGCATTAATCGTGTGAGTTGCTCCAAGCTGTCTCGCGAGCCCAAGCTTCTCATCTGACAGGTCAATCGCAACTATTTTTTCGGCCCCGGCTAAAACAGCACCTAGTAGGCCGGATAGGCCGACGCCGCCCAAACCTACAATGGCCACGGAATCTCCTGGCAGTATCCGAGCGGTATTTATAACAGCGCCAGCACCCGTCATCACAGCACAACCAAAAAGTGCAGCTTCATGGAGCGGTAAGTCATTATCTATTTTTACAAGAGAACCTCTATCCAAAACTCCATATTCAGCAAAACAAGATACTCCTGAGTGGTGTGCAAGTTCATCTCCGTCGGCATCTAATAAGCGGGATCCACCATTCATTAAATGTCCTTGAGCTTTAGTGACTGCGCCTAACTCGCAAACTTGTGGTCGTCCTTCCAAACAGCGACGACAACGCCCGCACGACGGAGAAAATTGAAAAACTACATGGTCGCCCACTTTGAGGTCCGTGCTACCAGGGCCGCAATCAACGATTTCGCCTGCCCCCTCGTGCCCCATCACGACTGGCGTATTCCGAGGTCGGTCTGCGTTGATGACGGATAGGTCTGAATGACAAACCCCACCGCCACCCATTTTAACTAGGAATTCGCCGTGTTGCGGCGGCAGCAACTCAACTTCCTCAATGGAAAGAGGATTGGATGATGCAAATGGTTGTGGTGCGTTGAACTGTCGGAGAACAGCGGCCTGCATTTTCATTTTATGCTACTCTTTTATGAAAACGATAATTAAACAGAATTTCCTTAATCCTACTGTGCATATTCTCAATTAATTTCACTTATTGAAAGGTAGATTATCGGGAGCTAGCGGTGTTTGCCTTATTTATTGTGGTGAATTTGATCCTCAGATTGTGTCTTCGATATCACGCTGAAGCACCAAAAGTGTTGAGAAAAAGAATTGGTGCTATCATCGCCAAAATCATCCGTATTTCAAAATTAAAGCATAGAGGCGTGCAGGGATTTAATGCGCTTCAAGGCGAAATTTTATGTCGAAACACCGGGTGCGTTGGCCTGGAATTTTGTCAAAACGTGCAACACAGACCTATCTGTCCGGCCCCCTAAACGAGGTGCAGAGCCCTGTGTCCCGTCACACGTCATGCCTGGGAATTTGGTGGGCTTGCGCTCGATGCGGGGTAAGTTGAAGGTGCGACTGACCGTGCTTCCATGGGGCGATGGCCTAGTGTAACCCAAACTTGAATAGCCTTGAAGATTTTTTATTACACTGTCAGGACTTAAATCCAGCTCTGTTCTAGAGCGTCTTTCTCGGTCACTTGCCGCATAATCAGTTTGAATAACACTCCGGTGATTAGGCTGACCCCTTAATTACCGTTAGCGCCATGATTGGGTTTTTAGTACCCCTTGTAAGTGCCCTTTCGTTTTTCTTGATACGCCTTTATGGCCTCTGGATGATCGTGCCCAGCACGTGCAATTGCGATATGTGAACTGACGAGGTCCAAGGATGTTGCAATGTCGGCTTCAAGGCTTTGATTGACCGTGCGCTTGATCAGTCGGATCGAAAGTGGTGGCATAGCGGCGATTCTAAGAGCGAGTTGCCTCGTCGAGGCTATCAGCTCGGCATCAGGGTAAACATGATTTACCAGGCCGATTTCAAAGGCTGATGCCGCATCGATAAAATCAGCGGTCCATAGAAGCTCCAGCGCCCTCGCTTTGCCAATCAAACGGGGCAGGTAGTAGGCGCCTCCACCTCCCGGCAGCAAGCCAATTTTTGCGTAAGTTTCGGCAAACCGGGCGCTTTCTCCAGCCACTCTGATGTCGCATGCCAAAGCAAGGTCCATACCACCGCCGACGGCTAATCCATTAACAGCGGCAATTAGCGGTTTTTCGAAGTGAGCGGCGCGTTTGGGAAATGCTTGAATTTCATTCCAAATACGTAATTTTGTGACATGTGGCCGACTGTCCGTGTCGCTGCCCATGCCGCCGATGTCGCCTCCGGACGAAAAGCCACGTCCGGCACCGGTAAGTATCACTGCGCGGACGTCTTCGCGAGCCTCGCATTCATCAAGGGCGGCAATCAGCCCTGTAAGCATCTCGCTGGTGAATGCATTTAGCTTTTCTGGACGGTTCATCGTCAAAGTGGCGATGCCATCATCAATCTTGAATAACAAAAATTTACTCACTTTGTCTCCCTTCTTCTCAAGTTGGGAAGGCCGAAGAGGCTTCCTTGTGATGATACAGCCGCAAGTGAAGTCAAATAAAACCAATAACTACTGCGTTGACAAAAATTGGACACCTGTAGTTGCTGTCTGCGAGGAACTCGTTGCAGAACATATTCATGCCGCTCATTTCTAAGAAATAGTTCCGATAATTTAATGGCGCCAATCATGTAGCCAAAACATTGAGAGTGAGCATTAAACGCCACAGTATTTTTAAATAAAATAATAAGATATTGAATTATATAACATATATTAAAAATAATATTATTAAATTTAATTCATAGAATTTTTAGATATATATTCAATTAAATCATTTTTTACGTCGTTTTTTACGCTTACTTCGTAATTTTTACTTGGAAACGTTTTTTCATTGACCTCTTGAATGTATTTTTGAAATGCTTGAACTCGCATTTCCTGCATTTTGATTCTCATACTGTAGAGGTCTGCGTATTGTTTTGAATGTCTTGGGAATGGGCCAGGAGAATCGCCTAAAATATCTTCTGCAAATAAAAACTGTATATCACCTGGACCGCCACCAATAGAGCAAGTAACGATTTTTGTTTTACTCGTTAAAATACAAAGTATATCAGATGGTATTACTTCAATTTCAGCAGCCCACACGCCAACATCTTCTAATTTTTTTAAATCTTGATATAGTTTGATGGCCTGGGCAGAAGTCTTACCGACAGCCCTTAAGCCTCCGGTCCATGTACTACGCCTTGGCACTAGTCCCAAATGGCCTTCCGTTGGAATACCCGCATGAGCCACAGCACTTATAAAGTTTAGCCCCCAAGTCCCACAGATAATCGAATCGGCACCAATCTCCATTGCATCAAACGAAAGCTTAAGCGCATCATATTCTGACTTTGCGGCTTGCATTGGCATGGCAAAGCTCATGAACGTGTTTGGTGCCGCTTTGCGAAGTGCTTTAGATATTTCAGGCCTATTGGGGTCGTGTCTAATATTGAGCGTGTCTATCCCTGCTTCCTCAGCGGCTTTAGCTTCCTCTTCTAAAAAGGGTATTGTCTTGGTTAACTGCCTAATCCCCTTGAGATTAATAATATCGAATACGGTAAAATTTCTGTGTGCATATTCGCCATTAACCCTCACAATCCTCTTCCGATTTTGTCTTTCCGGTTTCATAAGCACTCCTTGGGATAAATAAATTCATCACCGTTCAAAGAAATTTCTAAAACTAGTGCAATTTAATTTTGCGCCGCCCTAAAGTTCAAAAATTTAAAACAAAAATATTATATCAAACATCCACCATTCTGATAGATATACCCTGCCTCTTTGGTCACCCTAATGGTTTATACTTCGGTCCCGCCAAAACGAAATTGCTAAGAGGAAGGTCCAAATTTAGAATTATAGACATTGAATGAGCTTCTCGTGAACATAGAATTTTTGCATCCAAATCTTTGCAATTTCCCAAAACAGGTAAACATTCCAACCCGACAACTCGGCCGGGGCTGATTAAAACCCCTAACTCATTTAGAAGAAAGCCTTCCAATCATGGACGACTATTCTGACTACCGGACGCTCGACATCAACGCTCACAGCGATGGCGTCGTGGTCGTGACCCTGAATCGCCCCGACCGTCTGAACGCCTTCGACGGCCTTATGCGCCATGAAATACGTCGTATGATCGACCAGATTGGCAAAGATAATGACGCTCGCGCCATGGTGCTAACCGGGGCCGGCCGCGCTTTTTGCTCCGGTGCTGATCTCGCCGCCGAAGACAAGCGGACCTGGCCGACGGCGGCAAACGAGCCGCGCTTCGCCTGGTGCCCGGAACTGTTGGAAATGCCGAAGCCAACGATCTCCGCGATTAACGGCGTCGCAGCAGGCGGCGGCTTGGGCCTTGCCCTGCTCTGCGACATCAAAATGTGCTCAACGAATGCACGCCTGCTGCCGATCTGGATGAAACGGGGGATCCACCCGGACGACATGATCACCTGGACTCTGCCGAAGCTGGTCGGTTATGGCCGTGCCCTGAAATGGCTTTATCTGGCTGAGGATATCGACCTGGAAGAGGCCCGTGCTACCGGCTTGATCCAGGACGTTGTCGACCCGGATGAATTGATGCCGAAAGCGCTCGAGCTAGCGAGCCGCCTCGCCGCCGGGCCGACCAAGCATATGGCGTTGACCAAGCAGGCGGTTCTGAAGAGCCTGACCCGCGACGCTTGGGACGGCGTGCTCTTAGAATCCTGGAGCCAGGACCAGGCGCTTGCTACGGCCGACCGCGAGGAAGGTGTGCGCGCATTCCTGGAAAAACGTCCACCGAAGTTCATTGGCCGTTAGAAAAGCTCGCAACAACTTTAAACCCGATCATTGAAAGCATCACATTGAACTTGTTCGATATGGTGAGAGCTTTCTCACTAATGATAGTAATGGATACCGATGTTAAACAGATGTCTGTTATGGAAACTTAATTTTCGCTGAGAGTATCATTTACTTAAATGCTCTTCGGTTAATCCATTGATATCCTGGTCGTTTTGTTTTGGTGAGACGGGAGGGTAGAGACACGGTATATATTTTAAAATCGAGGTTAGAAATTCGTTGGCACGACAACAGGTTTCGAGGAAGCCTTGGATCGAGCACATGCGTACGCTGAAGCCGGTGCCGACGTGATATTTTTCGAAAGCCCACGATCCGTAGAAGAGCTGTCCGAAGTTCCAAAGAGCATCAACAAACCTGTACTCGCGAACATGGTTGAAACTGGTCTTACCCCACTCATAAGTGCGCAAGAACTGGAAGACCTTGGCTATAAACTCGTTATTTTTGCCGGTGGTCTAGCTCGATTCCTGACCCGCCAGGCGGAGGGTTTTCTGCAAAATCTCAAAGAGACAGGTACGACCGAAGCCTGTATGGACCGGATGAACAGCTTCCAGGAGCAGAATGAATTACTAGAACTATCGAGATTTGAAGAAATGGCGAAGAAATATGGACTTTAAGCACCCTCAAGTGAGACTTCCCATGCGTTGTAGGAGAAGACGGCGTCGATCTCCGCGCGGATTTTTTCCATATCATTCAGGCGTGAAATTCGCTGGATCCGCGCAGTTCGTGGTTTTCTTGCGTTCTCGTAAATGTCTAGTGCTTTGTTAATGTCCGTCGGCGCAACGTTAGCCAGTACTCGGCTCAAGACCGCAGCATCCTCAATCGATGTAGACGCTCCTTGCGCCATATAGGGCGTCATTGGATGGCAGGCGTCTCCAAGGAGTGTTACCCTGTCTCCGCTCCAACGTGGCATTGGCTCACGCTCAACCAAAGCCCATTTATGGACTGCGGGGCATGCATTGAGAACCGCACCTACTCGCGGATTAAATCCCGTGTAGGCGTTGCGTAAGGTATTGAGATTGCCAACTGTAGACCACGATTCGACTTTGAACTCAGGCTCAGGCGTGCTGGTGACAAAATAAACTTCATCGCGCGCCGGATTAACATAATACATGACGATATGACGGTCCGGGCCCCACCATTTGCAGCTACCGTCCAACAGTGGCTCTTCAAGAAGTGATGCCGGGAAAGTTGTCCGATAGGCTACGCGACCGGTAAAACGAGCCTGTTCGGGCCCGAATAATTGTTCCCGCACGACAGAGTGAACTCCGTCAGCACCAATCATTAAATCTGCTTTTATTCGCTCACCGTTCTCGAAATAGAGTTCGACCCGATCACCCCACATTTCGAAACGCGATAGGCGCATGCCATGACTTATCCGCTCAGACGGAACGATATCTGCAAGTGCCGCATGCAAGTCGCCCCTATGCATATAAAAATATGGAGCTCCATATTTGTCCTCGACTTCATCGCCGAGCGACCTTTCCCAAGTTACCTCGCCCGTATCGAATTTTCGGTTGAGAGACGAATTTGGACGGAAAGCCAGCTTTCGCAGTCTGGTCTCAAGACCCAGTCCCCAAAGCACTTTAACGGCATTCGGACCCTGTTGAATACCGGCTCCCACCCGTGAAAATTTTTGCGCCTGTTCATAGACACGAACGTTATGCCCCACACGCAACAATGCGGCCGCCGCGGCAAGACCGCCAATCCCTGCGCCGATGATGGCGATCTGTAACCCAGATGATGAAGAGTTCATGAACGAACGCCTAGAGGTTTCCCGTCGAAAAAATTTCGTTAAATCGTTATTTCGACCATTCTCAGCTAAGAATAATTAATAGTTTTTAACACACCGAAAGAGGCCTATCTTTAAGCCTATCCCCGAGTGTTTTTAAAATTTCTTACGCCCTTTAGAAGGCCTCAAAGTCCGATTTAATTTATTTGGTAATCTGATGAATAATTCTGTCAGTCTCCAATACTCCCAAACATCCTGTTGTCTCCCCGCGGGTATATCCGGGGGTGGTAAAATTATCATTTGAATCTTCTGCAAATAATCTAAGTGTCGCACCAAGAATTTTTGGTTGCTGATTTTTTACTCCATCTTTCCGAATTGTTTAGCAAAGTTGAAAAGTATGAATACGCTGTAATGAAGTGTTCAAATCTAGTTGAACCCAGGAAACCTCTCTAGAGTGTATGGTGTAAGTGTATCGGGTCGCTTACCAGAGCACATGAATGAAGCCATCATTTCACCGAGTGCTGGTGAGAGCGTAACCCCACTGTGTGTTGCAATTATAAAAAAGTTTCCTGTACCCGGAAGAACATCGGCAATGCTTCTTCCATCTTCTGGCACTGGTCGAATGCCAATACTTAATCTGCAATCCTCAACATCTAAATTTTCAGGTATACCACTCAGTCGCTTTCGAGCACGTTCAAGCAGTTTTCTCCCGGCATTTTTAATGCTTTCTTCGGATAAATTATTAGAAATGAGGCCGTCGGTATCATCAGCACCAATTCGCCAACCGCCCGAGAAATGCGGTAAAATATGAAGGTCTGGATCAGTGTCCCAATAGATTATGCGGCGAGTCAGTTTTTTGGGTGAGAGGTCTGGGGTTGTCAGCAAAATTCCCGGTGATTTAGTTAAAGGGAAACGGTTAGCATATCCAGCAAATCCAGTAAGCTGGGCTAACAAGTCTCCCGTATCTGGGCCTGCAGCAAGTAAAACCTGCTCTGCCTTAATTGATTCACTTTCAGCGATAACGCCGAGCACCTTTCCAGAATCATCAATATCAAGGGATGTGACTTCGCAGCCTTCCAAAATTTCCCCGCCGTTTTCACGGATACGGGCTGCTAAAAACTTTGTAAACCGGGGCGCATCAAGGCACAGTTCACCATAATTAAATAATGCTTCGTATTCACCATCAAGGATGAGTGATGGTTCGAGTTGTCGCAGGTCTTTATCATTAATCCACGTGCAAGGATAATCTTCCTTTTGGAGTAGTTGCCAGCGATCCCTCAAGGCTGAATGGCGCATAGCGTCTGCGGTTGGGGCTAAAGATAATTGACCACATGGATTAAGGCCCAAAGAAGTCTCACCAAATTCCTGAGATAATTTGTTGTATCCTTCGACACCTTTTGCATTCAGACGGTGGTAGTCACCCATGGAAGCTTTTGAGCTTGCATTTATCCACGCGAAACTATTATTCGTGGTTCCTTTTGCTAAAGGCTGACGGTCAACAACCAGGATGTTTTTCCCTTCTTTCATAAGGAAAAAAGCAGATGTTATACCTACAATGCCGCCGCCAATAATTATCGCATCATAATGTTTCACAGTTCAAGAAATCCCGTATTTTAAATCACCACGGCGTCTAGAGCTGAATATCAATGAGTTAACATAAGAGTAATCTCGTGCTTAGTGTCCGCTCCGAGACGTTTGGGGCCCATTATAGGCATCAATTAACCATCGGCATCCATTACTATCATTAGGTTAGCAACCCAGAGGTTCACTGTTAAGGGGCAAGAATAGCCTAATTTACAAACAATAAATTTAAGAAACATCTTTTAAAGATTTTCATTCCAAATACTTTTTGAAAAATTCTATCGTCATTCTATGAGAGTCTTTATCAACCTCTTCGTTATACTCCAATTTTTTGGAATCTGTTCTATCCCAGGCATGATCCGCACCAGCATAAATATGTGTTTTAATGCTCCGCCCTGAGACTTGACCTCATCCCATGCCTGTTCAACAAACTCCAATCTTTGTGTGCCATCGTCGTCGCCGTGAAGTGCGAGGATGGGGGAACTTGACGTCGAAAAATATTTCATTGGATATGGATTTGTGATCTCCCGACCAAAGTTCGCTTTCCAGACGCCATAATGAGATACACCGGCCTTAACTTTTGAAGTTCCCGTTAGATAACAAACCCAAAACCCACCATTGGAAAACCCCACGGCAAATATGTTATTTTTTTGGATGTTTGAGTCACTTTTCATAAGATCGACGATTTCCGCCAATTCCTCTTCAATATTTTCTCGGTAGGTGCTGAACGTCTCCATTCTCGTTCTTGGAGTTAGTCCGTGCCTGGTGAAAAAGTCTGGCGCATAGACAGCAAAACCATCGTCAACATATCTTTGAACGAGGTGTTTAATCCTCTTGAAACCACCACTGCTATGTAATGCTATGACTGCCGGAAACGGGCCAGAACCTTCAGGATAAAATTTTTCATGATAAATTGGTTCCGCCCAAGCACTGTGCGTAAATATCAAACAAATCAGGGAACCCAAAAAAAAATTCTAGCTTTATTAAACATCATTACTCCCCTGGAATTAGGCTTTGTTAAAAACAAACGCCTTACTTCATTAACGAGTTAAAAACATCAAGGTTCAGGTTTTTTTAAGAATGGATGTAATGTGTTTTAAGGGTGTGAGTAGCGTCAGGCCACCACGTCGCCCATACTAGGAGGCAGACTGGTCTACCCTTCAGCCTCGCCAAAACGAAACAAGCAGGATATCAATGGGTTAACCGAAGAGTAATCTTGTACTTGGTGCCCGCTCCGAGACTCGAACTCGGACGTCCTTACGGACAAGGGATTTTAAGTCCCTTGCGTCTACCAATTCCGCCAAGCGGGCACTTCTTGCAACCTAGCTTCCGAAGGCAGGCGGTACAACCCGCAAGCGTGGTTCGAATTTCATTTTGATTGTCTTAGAAGAGGTGAAAAAAGGTTTTCCAAGAGGTTATATAAAATTATCTCGGAAATTCAGATTAGGTGTTCTAATTGACGGTTTGCCGTGTTGATAGTGGCCGAACGCGTTTCCACTTGCGGAAAGACCCGTACTTATAGAAGAAGTATTACAATGCATGGCTTTATCGTAATGTAAATCAGATGCCATTCCGAATGGTATTAGAAAGCGATATTCTTGGTTTATGGATAGAGACTGGAGTTATTTTTTCCTGATAGCTATCGGTGCTATTGTCCTCTGGATTTTGCATCGGCGACGCCGAGCCGGTCGGTATGGGTTTATTGCAATCGTTGCGGCAATCTTGGCGATAATTGGTGTCCTCTACATCGCTGTTCGGGGCTAGGTTTTCTCCCGCCAGGCGCGGCGTAAATAACGGTGTTTATCCAATCTATCTAGTATAATGTGAGAGCGATAACCGGCGATGCCTGATGCGGTGTGAAGTTCTTCGATGCATTCTGGCAACTCATTTGTTGAGAAGGCGTCTAAGGCTTCTGTTAAGAGGCGCCCTTGTATATGAGGCGGTATTTTAATACCTAACAAATGAAGCACGGTTGGTAAAATATCCACATTAGCCGCGGGTATTGGGGATCGATAAGCCGAGCGAATACCAGCACCCTGAATTGCAAGCCAGGTGCGAACTTCTTGTTCATGGAGACCACCGTGCATACCGCCACCTTCGGGATAGCTGCAATCGTGAACCGTGGTACCCTCAATTCCGAACTGGTTTCGTGCGTTATCGGAATTCAAAATTAGACTGATATCCGCCGACCGCCGATGGTTAGTGAAGATGTGGGTTTGTGACAGCGTATTGCTGTGATTTTTTGTGAAAAGAGGGCCGCACCAATCTTGTCGTTGTAGCCAGGTGACAACCTTACCAATAAGAGCGGGATCAGAATTTCTCACATAGACACCGCCTGCACTTGCTAGCGCCAAGGCAACGTCGGCACCGTTTTCTGTCGTATCGCCTACGGTAAAACCCGCTTCTTCAAACTTCGAAGTAAGGTCGAGTTTTTTCCCACGCAACGTCACCATGCCGTGGTCAGACATGGTGACAATATGCAATCGGTCTTCAACTGGTTTTTTTTCATTGCGCTCTATTATACGTCCAAATTCGTGGTCGACCGCACGGATTGCTTTTAAATTCTCCGGTGTTCCAATACCAATTTGATGATAGCTGACGTCGGGCTCGCAATACCAAAGGACCATAACGTCCGGTGTGTATTGAGGTTCAACATAGTCGAGGTAGACATCAGTCGCATACTGCGTCCAATCGATTGATGGAACAGATGCTTTTGGAATAGGGCCACAGGTTTGGAAGACCTAATCGAGTGCGCATTTCGGTTGTGTCGCGTCGGGGCGAACAAGGGAAAGCCGAAATCCGCCGATATTCTCTGCCTTATGGTGTAATATGCGCGTGCCGCCGGGGGTACCTGCGCTTATAACTGCATATTCCAAATCATTTTGTTTCAGGATTTCGCCCAGCGAGGGGACATCAAGGAGTTTACCTTCCAACCTCTCATCACCTGCCGCCAATTGGGTCTCATCGCCCGTATTGAATAACCGACCAGGTGATGCCTTACTGTCTTGAAAGCGATTTCCGACGATGCCGTGGCGCTCGGGGTAGCAACCAGTGATCAGGGCCGTCTGATTCACCCTAGTTTCTGTCGGAAATGTTGAGCGTGCTTCTGGAAAGTAAGTGCCATTGGCTGCAAACTGGTAAAGGTTAGGCATAAGCTCTGGCGTTACCATGTCTGGGCGCAAGGCATCAAAGGCAACAATCAGAACACGTTTTTTAGCCATGAAAATTAGATTAAAGTTCGTTTGTATGTCTTACAGCAACTGAAGTGGAAGTTGACGGTTATATCTTTTCGCGCGGTTCACCTCCAAGAGACCGCATAAGTTCCGCTACTTCGGCCCCAGCATTTTCCAATTTTTTTTCGTCAGTGTGACGAAGAACTATACTCGTTCCGTAATTCCCGGTCTCGTAGAAAGGATAGCTTCCGATATCGATTTCGGAATATCGGTCCTGAATATCGCTAAGTCCGGCGGCCATATTGCCCTCACCTAGCGAGCAAACCAGTGTTTTTGTTAGAACTGGTTTGCCGCCTTCGAGACGTGGTGCCAACCAATCAATCATGGCATGGGCGACTTGCGGTACGCCTGCCATGACGTAGACGTTTTCCACTTGAAAGCCGGGTGCCACGGAAATTCCATTTTCAACCAAAGTAGCGCCCTCTGGCGTGTTTGTCATACGAAGTCGCGCTTCATTAATTTCCATATCACGCGCTTCGAATTGCGCAACAAGCCGTCGGTAGGCTTCAGGGTGGCGTACCAATTTTCGCCCGAACGCCTTTGCAACGCTTCCCGCCGTGATGTCGTCATGCGTGGGCCCGATCCCTCCCGTGGTGAATACGTAATCGTGTTTTACTCGCATCGTGTTGACTGCCTCCACGATTTCTCTTTCGATATCGGGGACGACACGTGCTTCGGCCAACCGTATGCCAGCTTCATCATTTAATTTGGTAGCAATATAGGAAAGGTTGGCGTCCTGAATGCGGCCGGAGAGTATTTCATTTCCAATAATAATTAGCGCCGCCGTGATGATCTTATCTTCGCTCATAGGGTCCCTATCTTATGCGCCGCAACAGATTGAACTGAATGATAACCCAGCTTCGGCAGACGTGAAAGTCGATGTGGCATATCCCAGAATTGCTTTAGTAGGTAAATTTGTGGATGGAACAACGATTGTTGCATAAGAATACTCGAGATTTACGTCTTGAAATGTGGCCATACGCGATTGACTTGTCGGTAATCCTACAGCACGAATGAAATCGCTGCACGCTCAGGCGGCCTTCGACGTTTCGATCATCAGTAGTTCGGGTTGGGAACAGCCTCGAAGAGTGGCTTTACGCGAGCATCAAGCTGGCGGTGGTTGTAGTAGTCAATTGCTGGTTTGAAGACTTCGAATACGCGTCGCAGTTCCGTAACGGGTTCCTCATGATGATCGACCCTAAGATCAACACGCGGAAACTCCTTATCGTCATAAACTAGGATCGCAGCTGACCGTTGACCGCCATGCTGCCCTCCTGCATCACGGCCCTTTTCAATCGCAAGCATTAAACGTTCTTCGAGGTTGGCCTCGGGTTTTTTACGGTAGCCTTCCTCGATGCCTTCGAGGACATGTTCACCAACTAGGACATTTCCAAGCGCGATGAAGTTGTCGTGCACGTGGTGCCCAGCCCAATCCCGGTTTTCTCTCCCGGTTCGAGCTGCTGCGAAGCCATCATCGTCGATTACGCCTAACTGCCGGTACTCACAATACGGGTCGGCCTGAACCAACTGTTCGATGACTGCTGGCGCTTTGTATCCCATCTTAAGTAGGCGTTGTGCCATATATCCAAGGCGCGCATCCGCAATGGCCATAATGGCAACGGCCCCTGTCCTGGCTCGCACGAATGGAACGCGGGCGCCGACCGCCAGAGAGCGTGTCGAGGTGGCGACGCCAAGCATCCCAGTGTTTTCACAGCGGGCAATGGCGGTGAAAGTGTGAACTTCGGGGCCTGGGGGAAGTGGTGCCATGGATTCATCAACTTAAATTTCTATTTTGCTGGTCAATGAGAGCGTAAGGCGCCATTTAGTTGTGGCAAGTGGAATGCGTATTCGTATGCGCGAGAAGAATGAGGGAGGTTTAAAAATGGATACGCCTGACTGGCATAAAAAGATGGCGGAACTCGCTGCGGAACATGGTGGCATTATTGCACCGACGAATGGCTTCTATTTCGTAAGGCATGGTGAGACGTTCTACAACGATGCCCAGGTTATTCAACCAGTAATGGGGTCGCAATTGAATGCAAATGGCAAAGCCCAAGCTGAGAAAGCTGGGCCTAAATTGAAAGACCGGACATTCGACGCCTACTACGCAAGCGATCAGGAACGAGCTTGGATGACCGCTCAAATTATTGCTGGCCATTGTGGCCGGCCGGTTCACCCTAATTCTGATTTGCGCGAGCGCGATTGGGGGCGTTGGGCTGGACGATCGAATATCGACCTGCAATGGGCGGGATCGCCGGAACGGGGCGAGACATTGGAGGAATTCGTCATTCGTACCTTACGAGGTATTAACTCTGCACTGGGAAACGGTACCGTCACAATTGTAGCGCACGGCGGTACCTTCGCTGTCTTACTGGCCGCGATCGGACATCCGCTGCGGCGACCGGAAAAATATGGCGCTCGCGTTCTCGATAATGCGGCACCCATGCGTGTGATGCCGCCAGACGGTGATCGCGAATGGAAAGTAGAAGCCCTTTGACGCAGGAAATACATGCTTACAGCTGACGAAATTGACCGGTATAATTGTGATGGTTACGTCATTCCGGAGGGTTTTTGCCTCAATAACGCTGTGCTCAAAGAATTGCGGGTCGCGGTTGATACGGTCTTGGAAAGCAATCCCGAGATTTTGCCTGACCGAATTATAAATCCGCATTTGAACGGCGGTCGACCGTATGGCGTAAACGGACATCCCTCAATAGATATGGTTGTCCGCAATCCGCAAATTTTGGAAATGGTCGAAGCGGTGCTGGGACCAAATATCATTCTTTGGCTGAGCCATTTGTTTTGTAAACAGCCTAAAAGTGTCCGCGAAGTGCCATGGCATCAGGATGGTCAATATTGGCCCATTCGGCCGTGGGCCACATGCACGGTATGGATTGCGATTGATAAAGTTAAGAAAGCAAACGGTGCTATGAAAGTTATTCCTGGATCGCATAAAAACCGAGGATGGCGACACCACGAAGATGTAGGCGATTATCTGACATTGAATCAGGTGATTGGCGAAGATCAACTCATCGATAAAGACATGCAGTATATCGAGCTTGAGCCCGGGCAATGTTCTTTGCATGACGTGGGCATCGTTCACGGTTCGGCTGCAAATATGTCCAACCACCGTCGGGCTGGCTTGGCTATACGTTATATGCCAGCGACATCGGGCCTTCATCGTGATAATGATATGCCACTAAGCAAGTTTGATTGGTCGACGTTGCCGATCGAACTCATTAAGGGAAAGAACTACAATCCAGTAAACGATTTTAAGATCGGGCATGTTGCTGCGCCATGGTGACGTAAACGATATACTGATTTTTACGAGTCTGGGACCGGCCTATGGTAATTATGAATTTGTAGTTAAGAGAAGCACGCTGCGTTGCATAGGCTTGACGAAAAAAAGTCATTTTGGTCGATTAATTTGACGAAGTTTTAAAGATGAGGACAGTTGGTCTGTCCACGCTGTTTTGTTACACAATTCGGTTCACCTTACGTCACTCTACCGATTGAATATCTGCAGGCATGGAATTGATAGAAGTTACACTTGCGACGATATCGGGGACAGTATTCGCACTATGTGCCTTAGCCGTACTGATAGCGGGCTTTATGCGCGGTTTTGTTGGTTTTGGTGCCGCAATGATCTTGATTATGACCTTGAGCTTAATTTTAGGACCGCGCGCAGCTGTTGCTATTTCAAGTCTCTCGGGTGTGGTGTTAGTGATACAGCTTTTGCCTGAAACGATCCGTTCATCAGAGAAGCCATTTGTTATTCCATTCGGGCTCGCGTCGTTTATCGCGGCGCCGTTTGGTACGCTTGTTCTGGTGTCGCTTGACCCGGCAATTATGAAGATGGGGATCTCAATTTTTGTTCTTTTTATGGTTCTGATGATGTGGCGTGGCTGGCGCATCGGCGGTGGTAAAATTGCTATTATAGGTACGGGCCTTGCCGCCGGTTTTGCGCAAGGAACGGCTGGCGTTGGGGGACCACCAGCGGTTGCGCTGGCGCTTGCGCGATCAGGCACAACGGTGCAACAGCGTGCAAATGTACTTGGGACTGTAGCGGCTTTGGCATTTTGCAGTGTACCGCCGCTTTGGTATCATGGGTTATTTACGGTCGATGTAGTGATATTTAGTGTTTTGGTGCTGCCCCTATACGTATTTGGAACTTGGCTGGGGCAAAAGTTTTTCTCGCAACAAGGCCAGCATATCTATCGAATGGCGGCACTCTGGGTATTAGCAATTACAGGTGCGGCTACCTTAGTGGTTGCTGTTTCAGACTTTGCTAGCTGACCTTTTACCAGGTATCGATCCAAGGACGTTTCTTTTCGGTGCGTAGCGGCTTAGGGGGTTGGGCCTTGAGGCCTGAGACGATCCACCGGCGAGTGTCCGCTGGGTCGATGACATCGTCTAGTTCGAACATCGAAGCCGTATTTGTAGCTTTGCCCTGTTCGTACATCTTTGCCACCATCTCTTCGTATTTTTCGCGCCGTTCATCGACATCTTCAATTGCTGCTAGGACATCGCGATAGCCAAGCTTGACGGCACCCTCAAGGCCCATACCGCCAAACTCGCCAGTCGGCCAGGAAATCGTAAAGAACGGTGCATGAAAACCACCTCCGGCCATGGCTTGGGCACCTAGCCCGTACCCCTTTCGTAGCACAACGGTGAAGATTGGAACCGTCACATTGGCGCCAATGACGTAAAGTCTGCAGCAATGACGCACTAACGCTTCTTTTTCGTATTCTGGGCCTACCATATTTCCGGGGGTGTCGCAGAGCGAGACGATAGGGATGTCGAAAGCATCACAAAGCTGCATGAAACGCGCTGCTTTATCGGCTGCTTCGGAATCGATTGCACCGCCGAGGTGCTTTGGATTATTTGCGATGATGCCGACCGGTCGGCCTTCAAAACGGGCGAGGCATGTTATTATGCCGACGCCAAAATCGCGTCGTAATTCGAGCACTGAATTTGTATCGGCCATCAGATTGATCGCGTTTCTAACTTCGTAAATGCGGAGGCGGTTTTCTGGCACCACGTGACGAAGCTCGCGCTGATCTGCGCAATTCCAGTCTTTAAGGGGGCCTTGGAAATAGGAAATATATTTTTTCGTCACGGCGACTGCGTCAGCTTCGTCGTCGACGACGATATCGACGACACCATTTTTCTTCATCACCGATATCGGCCCAACTTCTTCCGGCCGGTAGACGCCAAGACCACCACCTTCTATCATTGCGGGGCCACCCATACCAATCGTAGAATTCGCGGTTGCAATGACCGTATCACAGCAGCCGAGAATGACCGCGTTTCCGGCAAAGCAGCGGCCGGAGGCGATACCGATCATTGGTGCGTTGCCGCTAAGCTTACCCCACAGGTTGAAAGCCGGTGTATGCAGATTGGCAGCAAATTCAATGTCAGTGTCGCCCGGTCGCCCACCTCCGCCTTCGGCGAAAAATATGATAGGGAGGTTCCAAGTTTCTGCGATACGGAACAGGCGGTCTTTCTTTTGGTGATTTTTCTTTCCCTGTGTGCCAGCGAGGACGGTATAATCGTATGACATCACCATGCAGCGCGCGTCTTCCTCGGGGAATAAATTTCCGTTTACTTCGCCAATGCCGCCAATCAGTCCGTCTGCAGGTGTTCGGGTTATCAGTTCGTCGAGTGGTGTCCTGCGTCGACGTGCGGCTATAACCGTTGGGCCGTATTCGATGAAACTGCCGGGATCAACAAGATCCATAACATTTTGACGGGCGGTTCTCTGGTTCGTTTTATCACGTCGCGCGACCGCCTCTGGACGGTTTTCATCATAGCCTTTGGCGTGTCTTGCTTGGACTTCGGCTAGATCGGGTCGAATATAGTCCAGATCAATTTCTTCTCCACTATCGTCACGACTTGCGGCGACTGCGCCCTCCTCGACTATAAGTAATGGACTATTTTCGAAAACCGTATCGCCGGGGGCAATATCAATTTGACGCACAATGCCGGAAACTTCAGCGGCGATTTCATGCTCCATTTTCATGGAATCCATGATGAGAAGGACCTTACCTTCCCAAACTGCTTCGCCAGGCTCCACATTTATACTTACTATTGCACCCTGCATTGGCGCCCGCAATATCTCGCCACTTTCAACTTCATCGGTAAATAATTTTGACGTATTGGCTTCGGCTTTGCCATGATCAAGCACAGCAAGCGGATCAGCATTGTCTACCCTAGCCCCAGCAAATTGGGCAGACGTTGTAGGTAGATCAGTCTCTGAAAAATAACTGCGCGGGGCGCTTTTGGCTGCTTCAATCAAGGCTGGGGCTTGGCGTTCGACAAAATCTACATCGAACATATATCCGCGCCACTCCTCTCGCGACAGGAGGGCTTGGAGAAAATCAATATTTGAAGGCGCTCCCTCAAGTCGGAACTCGGAAAGTGAGCGTGCAGTTGCCGCAGCGGCAACATTAGGCGCGTTCGAATGTGTGTGCACAATCACCTTTGCTAACATGGAATCATATCGTGGACTTGTCTGATACCCATTATAACCGAAATGATCGACCCGGACGCCTGGTCCGGTCGGTGGATCGAACGCCGTAAGTTTACCGCCGCCAGGCCGCACTGAACCATCTGGCTCCATCGTCTCCAAATTAACCCGAGTCTGGATTGCCATACCCCGCGCTGCCGGCACCTTGAGGCTTTTCAGATCCTCGCCATTTGCAATTTTAAATTGAAGATGGACAAGGTCTAGTCCTGTGACAGCTTCTGTCACTGTGTGCTCGACCTGCAAGCGGGCATTAAATTCAATGAAAGCCAGCGTGCCGTCGCTCCCTAGGAGAAATTCTGCCGTGCCGAGCCCTTCGTAATTGGCGGCTTTGGTTATCTTTGCCGCGAAGTTCCAAACCGCTTCACGTTGTTTTGTGGAAAGTGCGGGAGCGGGTGCCAATTCAACAATTTTCTGCCGGCGTCTCTGCAGGCTACAGTCGCGGTCCCCCAATATATGAACGTTACCATGCCTGTCAGCGGCGACTTGAATTTCAATATGGCGGGCTGCTGGAACAAGCTGTTCGATGTAGATCCGGCTGTCACCAAAGGCGGACTCAGCTTCCGACTGGCATCGGTTAATGGCTTCTTCTAGGTCGGCGGCATCAAATACGGGGCGCATTCCCCGGCCTCCACCACCGGCAACCGCCTTGACCATCGCAGCGCCTTTAGGGCCGAGAGAATCGAAAAATTCGCGCGCACCGGATAGGTTTATCGGGCCTTCGGTTCCTCTCACGACTGGCACATCGACCTCGACGGCTAACGCACGTGCCTTTGCTTTGTCGCCGAATGTCCTCAAGGCTTCTGGCGTTGGTCCGATGTAAGTTAGACCTGCCGCGTTTACCGCACTGCAAAACTGTGCATTCTCGCTAAGAAAACCGTAACCTGGGTGGATCGCGTCGGCACCGCATTCCCTAGCGATTGCGACAACGCTCTCGATGTTTAGGTAAGCTGCTGGACCAACTCCAGGAAGTTGAATGGCGTTATTGGTCCGCCGAATGTGCAGGGATTCGGCGTCGTCTTCGGCATAGATGGCGGTGGTCTGCATGCCGAACTCCGCTGCGGCACGGGCGATCCGAATTGCGATTTCTCCGCGATTAGCGATCAGTAGATGATGCAAGGCTTTACTCTCAGGTATGTCTATTTTTGCGTACTGTTCGTATCTCCCGTTGATTTAGTGTATTCGAGAGGCGCGGCGAGCGGTAATGACAGACATCGCCAAGGTAGTGACGCATTGGATCGTCCAGGGGTATAAACTTAGTATGACAATTAGTTCCTCCAAAATAGGGATTGTAAGCCTCGGTTGCCCGAAAGCACTCGTTGATTCCGAGCGCATCCTTTCGAGATTACGTGCGGAAGGTTATGAGCTCTCAGGTGAATACGACGGGGCTGATTTGGTAATCGTCAACACCTGTGGATTTCTTGATTCTGCAAAGGCGGAATCTTTGGAGGCTATCGGCGAGGCAATTCAGGAAAATGGCCGCGTAATTGTGACAGGTTGTCTTGGCGTGGAAGAAGAACGTATCCGCGAAAGTTATCCCAGAGTGCTTGCCGTTACCGGACCACATCAATACGAAGCAGTGGTAAAAGCCGTGCATGAAGCGTTGCCGCCGCCCCATAATCCGTTTCAGGACTTGGTGCCGCCGGAAGGAATTAAGTTGACGCCTAGGCATTATGCCTATCTGAAGATATCGGAGGGCTGCAGTAATAGCTGCAGTTTCTGCATTATCCCTCATATCAGGGGAAATATCCGCAGCCGTGCCGCCAATGATGTGATGTACGAGGCGGAGCGGCTTGCCAATGCGGGTGTTCGTGAACTTCTTGTTATCTCGCAAGACACCAGCGCTTATGGTGTTGATCTGAAATATGTTGAGAGTGCTTGGCGCGGCCGGAAGGTTAAGGCACGAATGACGGAATTAGCGGAAGCGTTGGGCGAACTTGGGGTTTGGGTGCGGCTTCATTATGTCTATCCGTATCCACATGTGGATGAACTTTTACCATTAATGGCGGAACGGAAAATTCTTCCCTATTTGGATATTCCCTTTCAACACGGCAGTCCAAAGGTTTTGAAGGCAATGCGGCGACCAGCAAACCAAGAAAAGGTTTTAGAACGGATCGCCAGATGGCGCCGCGACGTTCCAGATTTAGCATTACGCTCGACCTTCATTGTGGGGTTTCCTGGGGAGACCGAAGAAAACTTTGAAGAACTGCTAGCCTGGCTTGAAGAAGCCCAACTCGACCGGGTGGGTTGTTTTAAATATGAACCGGTGGAAGGCGCACCTGCGAATAAAATTACTGATGTTGTTCCGGACGAAGTGAAAGATGAGAGATGGCACCGTTTGATGGAATGGCAACGCGGGATCAGTGCGAAGCGCATGTTGGGCAAGGTTGGCCACAAGATCGAGGTGATAATTGACGAAGTCAATGACGAGGGCGCGGTCGGTCGTTCCCACTGGGATGCGCCCGAAATTGACGGCAGCGTTTTTTTAAACGGCGATACCGATCTAGCGTTAGGCGACATCATTGAAGCGCGTGTCGAAGACGCTGACGATTATGACCTATGGGCAACCCGCTCGACCGGTGGTTGAACCTGTGGCGGAATTTTTGACAACGAAGGAAGTTGCCGTGCTGCTCCGGATCAAGGAGCGAACAGTTTACGAATTAGTGAAGGAAGGCTCAATTCCCGTAAGCCGTGTTACGGGCAAATTGTTGTTCCCGAGTGAATTGATTGAGGCTTGGGTACGCCGAAACGCTGAGACCACGAACGGCGTGGACAGTGTGATCCAGCCACCTTTGGTCTTGGCTGGCAGCCATGACCCCCTGCTTGATTGGTCACTTAGAGAGTCGGGGAGTGGCATCGCAACCTTTTTTGACGGCAGTTTGGATGGCCTGTCCCGGTTAGCCGAAGGGAAGGCCGTTGCTTGCGGTATGCATGTCTATGAGCCTGCACGAGACGATTGGAATAAAGAACATGTTGGACAGGCTCTGCAGGGTATGCCGGTCGTTCTCATCGAATGGGCAGTACGACAACAGGGCATTATCATTGCTCCCGGGAACCCGAAGGGTATCACGGGTGTCCGCGACTTGAAACGTGGTACATTCGTTTCGCGTCAGGCGCAGGCTGGATCATATATTTTGCTTAATTATTTAATGTCACGTGAAAATGAAAATCCGATGAACCTTGATATGCTAGAAACCTCGGCTCGAAGTGAGCACGACGTAGCTCTTGCGGTGGCAGATGGCAAGGCGGATGCCGGATTTGGCATTGAAGCGGTCGCCCGGCAAAATCGTTTAGAATTCATCCCAATTGTTAAAGAACGTTACGATCTGGCTATCTGGCGGCGTGATTATTTTGAAGAGCCGCTTCAGGCTGTTTTTGAATTTGCAAAATCTGCCCCTTTTTCTGCACGAGCCAAGGAACTTGGTGGCTACGACATTTCCGGTTGCGGAAGAGTTCGTATGAATGGGGCTTAAATAGCCTTAGCTCGATCACGGAGCACAAACTTCTGGACTTTGCCTGTCGATGTTTTTGGCAATTCGCCGAAAACAACATTCTTTGGTACTTTGAAGCGCGCCATATTTTCACGACAGAAATTTATGATTTCTTCCTCCGTTGCTTTCGCATCTTCTTTTAGAACGGCAAAGGCGCAAGGCGTCTCACCCCAATGGTCGTCTGGTTTGCCAACCACCGCAGCTTCCAAGATGGATGGGTGTGTATATAGGATTTCTTCAATTTCAATTGTGGAAATGTTTTCGCCGCCAGAGATAATTACATCTTTCGAGCGGTCTTTTAGCGCAATATAGCCGTCTGGATGCCAGACCCCGAGATCGCCCGTGTGAAACCAACCGTTGGCGAAGGCTGCTTCTGAGGCGTTTGGGTTTTTCAGGTACCCTTTCATAACGATGTTACCACGCATCATAACTTCACCCATGGTCTCGGCATCTTTTGGTATGGGTTGCATGGTTACCGGATCGGCGATCATCAAGTCATCTAGAACATGATATGGCACGCCTTGGCGTGATTTCTTTTCAGCCCGTGCTTCGTCAGGAAGGTCATTCCATTCATCATGCCAGGCGCACATTACAGCCGGTCCGTAGGTTTCAGTTAAGCCATAGACATGCGTAATGTTAAAGCCCGCAGCTTCCATCTTTTGGAGAACAGTTGGTGGCGGTGGCGCTGCTGCTGTCATTACCTGAACCGGACGGGTTAGGGAGCGGCGCTCTTCTGATTTGGCGTTGATCAACATATTAAGGACAACAGGTGCACCGCAGAAGTTTGTAATACATTCTTCTTCGATCATACGAAAGATTTCGCCAGCATCGACCTTACGCAAGCAAACGCTGGTGCCGGCTTGCGCGGCCAATGTCCACGGGAAGCACCAGCCGTTGCAATGAAACATGGGCAAGGTCCAAAGATAGCGAGGATGCATGCCAAGGTTCCACGCCAGGATATTACCAAGTGCCAACAAATAAGCGCCACGGTGGTGATAGACGACACCTTTTGGATTGCCAGTCGTACCAGATGTATAATTTAGGGAAATCGCATCCCATTCGTCCTCTGGCAGTCGCCAATCGAAATCGTTATCGCCAGCTTTAATAAACTCTTCGTACTCCACATTGCCAAGCCGTTCGCCACCGGGTCCAGCTGCATCATCAACATCAATAACGAGCGGTTTGGACTTACACTGCGAGAGCGCTTCTTTCATAACATTAGAGAATTCTGTGTCGGTTATGATGGCTTTTGCTTCACCATGATCAAGGATAAAGGCGATAGTCGACGCGTCTAAGCGAGTGTTAATCGTATTGAGTACGCCACCCGCCATTGGGACGCCGAAGTGTGCGTCATAAATAGCGGGCACGTTGGTGGCAAGAACGGCTACGGTGTCGTTTTTGCGAATGCCTTTAGATGTGAGTTTGCTGGCGAGCTTGCGTGCACGGTCATAAGCTTCACTGTAAGTGTAGCTGTTATTGCCATGCAGGATGGCTTGATGATTTGGATAGACCCTCGCGCTCCGTCTCAAGAACGTAAGCGGGCTAAGTGGCACGTAATTCGCCGCATTCTTGTCTAAGTCTTGTTCGTACTTGTTGGCCATGAGGGTGCGTTCCTGAATTCCTCGGTTGTTTAGGCGAGTGTAACGAAAGCCTCAATAGCAAGTTGAGGAGCCGTCCTGACTACTTCGAAAACACGAATTTTGATAATCAACTAAACAATAATATCTATAGGTTAAATACCTAGGTCACGGCAACAAGGAGCATGCCATGGGTAAATATGATGAAGTCTATAACCACTCGCTGGCTGATCCGGAGGGGTTTTGGTCGGAGGCTGCGGAAGCCATCCACTGGGAAAAGAAATGGGACAGGCTAATTGACGACAGCAACCCACCATTCTATCGCTGGTTCGTCGGCGCTGAATGCAACACCTGCTACAATGCCGTTGATCGACATGTGAAAGAGGGACGCGCCGATCAGCCGGCGGTGATTTACGATAGTCCGATTACAGGTAACAAGAAGACGTTTACCTTCCGTGAATTGCAGATGGAAGTTGCTAAATGTGCAGGTGTTCTGAAGCAACATGGGGTCGAGAAGGGTGACCGGGTCATCATCTATATGCCGATGGTTCCAGAGGCAGTTATTTCCATTTTGGCCTGCGCACGCATTGGTGCAGTGCATTCGGTAGTTTTCGGAGGATTCGCCGCGAATGAGCTGGCGACGCGAATTGACGATTGCACTCCAAAGGTCATTCTGTCCGCTTCATGTGGGGTCGAGCCTGGGCGGATTATTGCTTACAAGCCCTTGCTCGATGAGGCGCAGGGAATGGCATCTCACAAGGTGGATGCTTGCGTTATCTTGCAACGTGAACAACGGACTTGCGACCTGCTCGACGGGCATGACCATGATTGGGCGACAGAAATGGTGTCAGCGGAGCCGGCTGATTGTGTAACGGTTGCCGCAACCGACCCCCTTTACATTCTCTATACGTCTGGCACGACCGGTGAGCCGAAGGGCGTCGTCCGCGATAATGGTGGCCATATGGTCGCGTTGAAGTGGAGTATGAAGAATGTCTACAATGTTAACCCGGGAGAAGTTTATTGGGCAGCTTCCGATGTTGGCTGGGTTGTTGGCCACTCGTATATCGTTTATGCGCCATTGCTGAATGGCAACACAACGATTGTCTTCGAAGGCAAGCCAGTTGGTACACCTGACGCGGGACAATTCTGGCGGGTCATCGCTGAGCATAACGTTTCTGTCATGTTTACGGCGCCAACGGCGTTTCGTGCCATCAAGAGAGAGGATCCAGCGGCAGAACTCCTTCATCGATACGATATGGCAAAGTTTCATACTTTGTTCCTGGCGGGCGAGCGGACCGACCCGGATACATTGCATTGGGCCGAAGACAATCTGAAAGTACCAGTGATTGACCACTGGTGGCAGACGGAAACGGGGTGGCCAATTGGCGCCAATTGCATGGGTATTGAGCAATTGCCGATCAAGCCTGGGTCGCCGACGCGCGCTGTCCCGGGGTATGACATTCGTATACTGGATCCAGATACTGGCGGTGAAGTTGGACGTGGTGAATTGGGTGCAATTTGCATAAAACTGCCAATGCCGCCGTCCTGTTTTCCAACCCTCTGGAATGCACCGGAGCGCTATAAGGAAGCGTATATGGAGGAGTATCCTGGCTATTATCAGACGGGTGATGCAGGCTATGTCGACGAGGAGGACTACATCTTTGTGATGACCCGAACGGATGATATTATAAATGTCGCGGGGCATCGGCTTTCGACTGGTGCTATGGAGGAAGTTCTCGCGGATCATCCGGATGTTGCCGAATGTGCGGTGATCGGTGTGGCAGATCAACTGAAAGGACAGGTACCCCTCGGGTTCCTGGTGTTGTCTGCAGGTGTAAACCGCTCAAACGCCGATATCGTTGGAGAGGTTGTAAAGTCGGTGCGTGAACGTATCGGTCCCGTTGCGGCTTTCAGGGTTGCGGCGGTCGTTCCGGGATTACCAAAAACGCGATCGGGTAAGATTTTGCGCGGTACGATGCAGAAAATTGCTGACAGCGAAGATTACAAGATACCAGCCACGATCGACGATCCGGCAATTTTAGACGAGATATTAGTAGCGCTGAAGGATGTCGGATACGCCAAGTAGTTTGATCTTAGACCGTCCAGGCTTTTTGCAGAGCCGGACGGGAGTTACAGCGTTCTATATAAGCCTCGACATTCGGCTTGTCTGAAACTACAGCACCCAGCTTCTTTGAGACGGTGCAGGCATGCCCAGTCATGATATCTGCGCCCGAGAATTCGCCGGCGATATATTCGCGACCCTCCATATGCGCGTCGACCGCCTGCAGCATGCGGCTGAGTAATTTTGTGGCGCGGTTAACGTTGTCGTTATTGCGACGTTCCGGTGGCAATAGGATGGTCTCGACAACGATCGTATTCACCGGCGGCATGATCATGCCTTCTGCGTAGTGTAGCCACTGAAGGTACAGTGGGAAATTGGCGGAATCCGGTGCGGGGCGCATCCGGCCGTTACCATGACGGGCTAATAAGTATTCTACGATTGCGCCGCTTTCGAAAATAGTGACATCGCCGTCCTCGAGAGCCGGCACCCGCCCCATAGGATGAACTTTTAAGTAGTCGGGCGAACGCATGGATGGATCGCCGAGTTTGTAGTTTTCAACCTCGTACGGCAGTTCAAGTTCTTCCAGAAGCCAGACAGCGCGAACTGAACGTGTATTGGGGCAATGATGAATTTTCATTGGATGGGCCTTTTAATATATGTTTCGTGCGGCCAATTAGTCCGCGATGTATTACGTAACATCCATCTATTTGCGTCTCATTGGCATTTGCGGTTTTAAATTTTTGGACATGCTTTTAATAGGTGAAACAGGAGTGGCGTTAAGTTTCGGATTTTCTCTAAATATTCTCTGTTTTTGTTTTTTGCATACTTGTACGCATTGAGAACTAGGTCTCTGCGAATGGCTTCGGTTTATTGTCTGACGGCTCGTCCGGTAAAGGTTCTACATTGCGCGGCTGGCGTCCAGCCTTTAAACCTTTTTCAATGGCCTGCGCTAGGTCATTATGACCACAAAGACCAAGCTCCACTGGGCTACGCGGCCTCAGATTTGGCATATTACGATGAGTTCGATCCCGAATGGCATTGATTGTCGGTTTGGTTGTGCCAATCAAACGGCCAATCTGTGCATCCGATAGCTCTGGGTGATGCCGCAGGATCCACGCGATTGCATCAGGCTTCTCCTGACGTCTTGAAAGGGGTGTGTACCGCGGTCCTTTTGGCAAGGCAATCGGTTGCGGAATGTCCGTCTTCGCCATTTCGAGTCGGACGGTAGAATTGGCCTCGCACCGTTTTATTTCTTCGCGTGTCAGTTGCCCGTTGACAACGGGGTCAATGCCGTGCATCCCGATGGCGACTTCTTCGTCTGCAATCGCTTGAATTTCGAGTTCATGCAGATTACAGAAATCGGCAATTTGCTGGAACGTTAGGCCGGTGTTTTCGACTAGCCATACAGCGGTTGCTTGCGGCATGAGCGGTTTCGCCATGACAATCCTCGTTTTGTTTCGAATTTACAGCGCCAAATACCTAATCACTGTCTGACGGTCGTTCATTAGTCTCGTAAGCGCATTTATACCGCACGTTGTCCTTGGTGCAATGCTTCCTGTTACATTAGTTGGGAGCAATTTGCAGAATGATCTTACCAATATGGCTGCTCGCTTCCATGCGTTCGTGGGCGCTTGCAGCTTCGGATAGCGGGAAAACTGAATCAACGACTGGTTTAATTTTACCATCTGCAAAAAGTGGCCATACCTTTTCTCGTAATTCCTCTGCGATAGCAGCTTTGGAGTTATCCGACTGTGCCCGCAAGGTAGAAGCAGTGATCATCTGTCGTTTCACCATGAAGCGCGCAAGCATTAACTCGGCTTTGGCGCCGGTCAGGAAAGCGATGATTGACAATCGGCCGTCCCAATTCAAACTGTCGATGTTTTTTTGAATGTATCTGCCGCCAACCATATCGAGAATTACGTCGACACCCTGCTTTTCAGTCTTCTTGCGAATGACTTCGAACCAATCATCTTCTTTATAATTAATTGCATGATCGGCACCTATCGCCTCGCATGCATTGCATTTCTCATGCGAGCCTGCAGTTGTGAATACCTCCGCGCCGAATGCCTTCGCCAACTGGATGGCTGTCGTGCCGATACCGCTGGACCCGCCGTGCACGAGAAAGCGTTCCCCTTTTCTTAAATAGGCTCGTTGAAAGACATTATGCCAAACAGTGAAAGTTGTCTCAGGAATACCCGCGGCTTCTGTCATCGAAAAGCCGTCCGGAATTGGGAGACAGTGCGCAGCCGGTGCGATGCAGTATTCTGCATATCCACCCCCAGGAGTCAGTGCGCAGACCGCATCGCCGACCGAGATGCTAAAAACACCGTCACCAAGTGCCACAACTTTGCCTGAAACTTCAAGGCCCGGTAAATCAGACTGCCCAGCCGGTGGTGGGTAGTTTCCGGCACGTTGGATTGCATCGGGACGATTGACCCCTGCTGCGGTGACACGGATCAACGCGTGACCAGGTGCAGGTTTAGGAACCGGCCGTGTGGCGGGCTTCAGTACTTCAGGTCCGCCGAATTCAGAAATTTCGACTGCCATCATGTTTTCGGGCAACGACATTTCGTTACTCCCATCGACCAATATTATGTTTGGAATTCAGTTGCAGGTCTAGCTCGTGTGGGCCACACTTGCAAGTTGGTGAATTTAGACTGTAAAGCCTATTAGATATGGCCGAAGAAGATGATGATCTACCGCGTGCATTGCGCCCGAAACCGATTGATCTCGATGTATTGGGGATCAATGAGCTGAATGAATATATTGTTGAACTCCAGTCTGAAATCGAACGTGTCCGTGCAGCAATTGTGAAAAAAGAGCAGCAAAAGGCTGCAGCGGCGGCTGTATTTAAGAGTTAACGGCTTTGCTGCCGAGAGCGTTAATTTGCACCTTTCTGTCCGTTTAAGAAATAAAGCTGTGCCTTGATGTGTTTTTGGTAGCGTTAGTGCCCTGAAAGACTGTCGAATTTTCTATCATAAAACTTGGACTGATGCTCTTTAGCGGTTCTTTTTTATACTCTAATGTGCCGTTCTTATTCGCCTTTGGGAGAGATCTTTATGGTGAAGCCGGATAGCTTAAAACCTGCGACTTTAGCCTTACATGCCGGTCAACAGCCGGACCCAGTGACTGGGGCACGGGCATTGCCGATATACCAAACAACATCATACGTCTTTGAAGATGCGGAACACGCTGCATCCCTTTTTAATTTAGAAGTTTCGGGCCACATCTATTCTCGGATATCCAACCCAACCGTCGCCGTATTGGAAGAGCGCATAGCGGCATTGGAAGGTGGCGTGGGCGCACTGTGCACGGCCAGCGGACAGGCTGCTTTGCATATGAGTGTAGTTACCTTGATGGGTGCTGGCGGGCATATCGTCGCTTCTTCATCGCTTTATGGCGGTTCTACAAATATGTTCCAATATACGTTGCCACGTTTTGGGATTACAGCGACTTTGGTCGATCCGCGGGATCACAAAGCGATCCGCGATGCCATTCGCCCGGAAACGCGGCTAATATTTGGTGAAGTGCTCGGAAATCCGGGTCTGGAAGTTTTCGATCTTGAGGCCGTGGCAAAGATTGCACACGAGGCCAGTTTGCCGCTGATGGTCGATGCAACATTTGCAACGCCGCACCTGTGCCGGCCGTTTTTCTTTGGCGCCGACATCATCATGCATTCGGCGACCAAATGGCTCGGTGGGCATGGCGTAGCGATTGGTGGTGTGCTGGTAGATTCCGGGCATTTTGACTGGGTGGCGAGCGGCAAGTTCCCGACACTGACCGCCCCCTATGATGGTTATCACGGCATTAATTTCGCTGAGGAGTATGGTCCCGCGGCGTTTATTATGCGGGCACGCTTGGAGGGTATGCGCGATTTTGGTCCCTGCATGAGCCCGACAAACGCGTTTCATATTCTTCAAGGTGTTGAGACCCTCCCGATGCGGATGGAGCGCCACATTAAGAATGCAGAAAAAATTTCCAATTTTCTTTCATCCCATGAAGCTGTGACATGGGCCAATCATCCGAGTTTGGCGAACCATCCAGACATTGCATTGGCGCAAAAATATTTGCCGGACGGTGCAGGTTCGATCGTTTGTTTTGGTGTTAAAGGCGGCCGCAAAGCAGGCGAGACTGTGATTCAAAGTGTTAAAATCTTCTCGCATCTGGCGAATGTTGGAGATGCAAAGTCGCTAATTCTGCATCCAGCAAGCACGACGCATCAGCAGCTAACGAAAGAGCAGTTGGAAAGTACCGGCATTAGTGAGGATATGATTAGGCTATCGATTGGCTTGGAGGATTCGGAAGATTTGATCGCCGATCTAGATCAGGCACTTCGCATGTCGCAGAGGAGTTAGGGTCGTGTGGTTCGAAGTAAGTGGTGCAAGAGTTTTTGCACAGACGGGGGGGCGTTCAATTGATCCATCTTTGCCGGTGGTCGTCATGATCCATGGCGCAGGAATGGATCAAACGGTATGGCAGCAACAATCCCGATACCTTGCCCACCACGGCTGGAATGTTTTGGCAATCGACTTGCCGGGTCATGGACGAAGTTCTGGTACTGCACATTCTTCGGTATCTGAAAATGCCGACTGGCTTATTAATTTTCTTAACGTCGTCGAGTTAGAGGCAGTTTCCTTGGTTGGACACTCACTAGGTGCGTTGATTTCACTTGATGTTGCAGGCCGATATGGAGACCGCGTATCCCGTGCCGCGTTGCTGGGTGTGACATCAAAAATGCCTGTACATCAAGCCTTGCTTGATGCTGCCGCGGAGGACTGCCGTTTGGCTGGCCAATTGATCGTCGGTTGGGGTTTTAGCAAAGAGGCTCATCGTGGGGGAAATATCGCGTCGGGATTGTGGATGATGGAGGGCGGCCAAAGATTGTTGGAAAAGTCACGCCCGGGTGTACTTAAGGCTGATTTGAAGGCGGCTAATTGCTATACTGATGGGCTCAAAGTTGCTGGTAATGTGAAGTGCCCGGTCATGCTTTTGCTTGGTGCGTCGGATAAGATGACTCCGGTCAAGGGCGCGCAAAAGCTTGAGGAAACTATCGCGAACTGTCGCACCGAAGTTTTGCCAGGGGCTGGCCATATGATGATGATCGAGGCACCTCGAGAGACGCTTAAGTCAATTGCCGATTTTCTAAACGAGGCGTCATGAAAAAGACTGTTCATTTGTCGAGGTCGGCATTCAGGTGGTTCATTGATCTTCAGTCAAGATGGGAAGACAACGATGCATACGGGCATATCAATAACGTCGTCTATTACTCTTGGCTTGATACCGCAGTGAACAGGTTCCTCGTTGATAATGGCTTGCTTGATTATAAGAATGACGAAGCTTACGGCATTGTCATCGAGTCTAAATGCACTTTTTTTAAAGAGTTTACCTATCCGGAAGTCGCTCAAGTGGGGTTGAAACTGCAGCGTATTGGTAATTCTTCGATCACCTACGATATCGGAGTTTTTCACGTTAATCAGGATGAGCCGGCGGCAATCGGTTACCTGGTTCATGTTTATGTTCGCGCGGCAGACCGCCGGCCTTCTCTGATACCTAGTCGGGTTCGGAAAGGTGTCGAAACATTACAATAAAAAAGGACATGCTTGATGAGCATGCCCTTTTTCTTACAGCGGATTTAAAAAAAACTTAGGCCGCTTTATTTTCTAGAGTTTTTGCGATGCTGGAGATGGCGATCTTTCTAGGTTTCTTCTCTTCGGGGATTTCTCGGATCAATTCGATATGAAGAAGGCCGTTTTCCATGGTTGCCTCGGTGACCGCTACATGCTCGGCTAGGTTAAAGCGCCTTTCGAACGCCCGCTCCGCTATACCACGATGTAAGTACTGGCGTTCTTCATTTTCGGCGCTTCGGTCTATACGGCCGCTCACAACCAGCTGCGCATCCTGCGCAATGATCTCTATATCTTTTTCACTAAAACCGGCAATTGCCATCGTTATTCGATAAGCATCTTCACCCATTGATTCTATGTTATATGGCGGGAAGCTGTTAGCGGGTTCATCGGCCAACGTGTCTAAGGCGCGCGCCATCCTATCAAAACCAACAGTAGTTCGAAATAGCGGGGAAAAATCAAAAGTACGCATTTCCACATCCTCCTTTAAGCGATATGGCAAGGGGCCACCTGTTGGTCGGCCCGGTTTAAACGAGTGAGCAGACCCAGATACGGCGTCTCTCACGACGAAGATGTGGGAAGTGAAATTTATGTTTCAAGGGTTTTGCTAGCACAAAGGGCGCCGTATAGGCGCCCTCACAAAATAAGCAATCTTCATGATTTCTGTTAAGAATCGAAACCTAATCCCTCGAAACGCTTGTTGAACTTTGCGAGTTGACCGGCGGTATCAACCAAACGGTGTACGCCCGTCCAGGCTGGGTGCGAGCTCGGGTCGATATCTAGTTTTAAAATATCTCCCTCACTGCCCCAAGTGGAGCGTGTCTCATAGGTCGTCCCATCGGTGAGTTGGACTGTAATCACGTGATAATCAGGATGGGTCTCTTTTTTCATCGCGTTCCTCCTGCAAACAGCCGCGCGTATATAGCTGAGCGGCTAGCGCGTTGCAAGCGTGATCGGATCTCAATTTTTGGCTGCAGTCAGAACGATTTCGACTAAAGTACCTGGCGCCAAGGGCGCGCCGACGCAGGCCCTCTGCGGCCAATTTTTCCAATCAGGTCCGATCCATTCATTCCACACCACATCCATCTCTGCCTTCTGGCTTATATCAGCAAGGAATATCTGCCCTTGCACAATGCGGGTCTTATCTGACCCGGCCATTTCTAGGCTTTCGTCTAAAAATTTTAGGCTTCGACGGGTTTGTTCTTGTATATCCTGACCATCCGCGGTCGCCACTGCATAGACGAGACCTCCATGCTCGACACAACGGTTACGGCCCTTAGCGTTTCCCTGAAAGCGATTAATATTCATTTTGCGTTCCTTTCTTAAATAAAGACACCATAGTGCAGGTTGATTGATTTGTTGATATGACGTGGGCTAATTATTTCGAAATTTGGGTATGATATGCGTCATCGCAGCTATATGGATAGTACCGCTGACCAGGAACGGGAACTCAGCGGTGAAATAAAAGTATTGGCGTCTATCAGGCCATTTTTAAAACCATACATGGCGGCTATGATAGGTGCTTTGGTCGCATTGTTGGTTGCTGCCGCAACGGTCTTAGCGTTGGGGCAAGGATTGCGGTTTTTAGTTGATGAGGGATTTGGTGATGGTGGCACGGCTCTGCTGGACCAAGCCTTTGTGATACTTTTAGGTTTTGTGGCACTGCTGGCTGTCGCGACATACGCTCGTTTCTATTTGGTCTCGTGGATCGGGGAGAAGGTTGTCGCGGATTTGCGCCGAGCTGTTTTTGAACATGTCTTGTCGCTAGATCTCGGTTTTTTTGAAACAACGCGGACGGGCGAAATTCTGTCTCGCCTCACAACTGATACGACCCTGCTGCAAGTTGTTATTGGGTCTTCTGTTTCGGTCGCTCTACGCAATATACTCATTTTTATTGGTGGGGCGATCTTGCTCGTCATCACCAGTCCCAAGCTCACTGGAATCGTTTTTCTCTTCGTCCCTGCTGTCGTTGGTCCCATTGTATTAATTGGACGGATTGTGAGACGACGGAGCCGTGATGCGCAGAATGAGATTGCGGCGGTTAGCGGCTATGCGGAAGAAGCATTGGGCGCTATACGAACTGTACAGGCATTTACGCACGAGATGCTTGCGCGAGACCATTTTGCCGATGCGGTGGGTAATGCATTGACGGCCGCGATCGCTCGAATTCGGGCTCGGGCGGCATTAACCGCGATTGTTATTTTATTTGTGTTCAGTGCGGTGGGATTAATCCTCTGGCTCGGTGGTCGTGACGTGATTGCGGGAACAATGAGTGCAGGCGATCTCTCGGCATTCGTGTTTTACTCGGTACTAGTGGCTGGGTCTGTGGGTGCTATTTCTGAGGTGGTCGCCGATTTACAGCGTGCTGCCGGGGCAACAGAACGGCTGATCGATCTTCTTGGAACCAAGCCAAAAATTGCTGCTCCCATCGTTCCGCAATCCATACCAGACCCAACCACTGGAACGCTTGTCTTTAAAGACATAACTTTTCGTTACCCGGCGCGTTCGGAACGTGCAGCGCTCGATCGTTTTAATTTAGTTGTCGAAAAGGGCGAGCGTGTTGCAATCGTGGGACCATCTGGTGCGGGAAAAACTACGGTCTTTCAGCTCATGCTTCGTTATTACGACCCTGAGGCAGGTGGCATTACACTTGATGGCGTTGACATCAAGAATGCTGATCCGGCTGAAGTTAGGAAATTGATTGGTTTGGTTTCTCAGGAGCCGGTTATATTTTCTTCTGACGCCATGGAAAATATTAGATATGGCCGACCCGGTGCATCTGATGGCGAAGTGCGAGTAGCGGCGGACGCCGCTGCCGCAACAGAGTTTATTGAACGGTTGCCCAATGGATTTTCAACGTTTCTCGGCGAAAAAGGCGTTCGTCTATCAGGTGGTCAACGTCAACGAATTGCGATTGCACGCGCCATTTTGCGCGATCCGGCCATTCTACTATTGGATGAGGCGACAAGCGCTCTGGATTCAGAATCTGAGCATTACGTGCAATTGGCTTTAGAACGGATTATGGCAGACCGCACAACTATTGTGATTGCACACCGGCTTTCGACAATCCGGCAAGCTGATCGAATTATCGTTTTAAACGATGGGAAAATTATATCTGAGGGGAAACATGAAACTCTAATTTCCGAGGGCGGTCTCTACGCCCGGTTGGCCGAACGGCAATTTGATGTTGCGAACGGTTAACGCCGATCGAGTTTAAGTTCGATCCGTCGATTTCGGCGATACGCGACCTCATCGCGGCGGGCGTCAATCGGCAGGAATTCACCAAACCCAGCAGCTGCTAAATTTCTGGCCGGTATCCCGGTCGAGATTAAATACTTCACGACGGAGATTGCGCGTGCGGTAGATAGCTCCCAATTAGATGGAAAATCCGCGGTTTTGATGGGAATAGCGTCGGTATGTCCGTCAACGCGCAGAACCCAACTTATATCTTTTGGAATGTTTTGGACAATGTCCCGTAATGCAAGCGACAGCTGTGTTAATTGCAGCTTTCCACCTTCCCCAATTTTGGCTGAACCTGATTCAAAGAGAACTTCCGATTGTAAGACGAATCTATCTCCAACGACGCTTATGCCTTGGCGGTTGCCAAGGATATTGCGAAGCCGGCCGAAGAATTCGGACCGGTAACGAGTCAATTCCTGTACTTTGCTAGCCAAGGCAGAGTTGAGACGTTTCCCAAGGTCAAAGATCTGTGCTTTTTGCTCTTTTGATTCCTGTTCTGATGCGTTTAAGGCTGTGTTTAGCGTGGTGATTTGAATTCGCAACTCCCTCATTTGTCGATTGAGAAGGGCTAGTTGTGCTTTCGCAGCCTCTGAGAATTTGCGCTCTTTCGATATTAAAAGTTTTGCGGCTTGGGCATCGTCCGCTTGTTTCTTGATCTTTGTCTGTGCTGTTACTAAGTCTTTCGCCAATTCGTTACGGAGATTGGTAATCGCATCAATGTCTCCTCGTAACTGCACTATCTTAGAGGTAAGTCGTGCTTTCTCTTGATCCGCTATATTTAGTGTTCCTTTTGTTTCCTCCAATTCTCCGCTCAGCGTGGCGTTTTGACCCCGAAGGTCCGAAAGTTTTGTTTCAATAGTGTCTCGGGCGGATATAGTACTTTTTAATTCTGTCGACAATTGCGCCACATTATTGCGGAGGTCTGCGCCTACTTTTCGCTCTAATGCTAATAAGTCTGCTAACTCGTCGACCTGTCGGTTAAGGCGTTCCAACGCCTGATCTCGCCCAGAAATTGCATCGGTTAAGAAGAATTGGGCGACGATGAAAATCATCAAAAGAAAAATAATTACCATCAATAGTGTCGCTAGAGCATCAACGAATCCGGGCCAAATATCGAACCCATTTGTCGAATTGCGTCGGGGAAGTGCCATTACGTCATCCTGCTAGCGCGGTTCTTCCCCTTCATCGAGGGCAGCGATAGTTCGCGCGAGTAAACGAATTTCGTTCCGGATGTCTTGCACCGCGTCTTGGCGGCCGGAGCTTTGATCCTTTAGTAGAATTTTGATATGCGCCTCGATGCTTTTTAGTGCTGCCAAAAATTGACCATTGGCGCCGTCTTTTTTTGATTCGGCTAGTGCCACTAATAATGGTTCTAAATGGACTTGACCTTGAGCGAGCTTAAGGAGCAAGTCGTGTTGGGCGCGCATCGATTCGGTTAGGTCTGTTAGGTTTGCCGTTAATTGGGTTATTGCGCGGTTCGCATCGATACGGCTGTCTTCCCCACGCGCTAAAGTTCGTTGCAAGTTTTCCAGATTGTCCGCGGTTTGTTCCAGAAGTGCTTGAATATAGGCAGGAACAGGTTGCTCTCCATCGCCAACTGCCACACCGCTACCGATTCGAGTTTGGCCGGAAAGCCATTCCTCAAGGTCATTGTAAAATCGATTATGAGATTGTCCCGCCTGAAGTGCGAGATAACCAAGGACAAGGGAACCGGCGAGGCCGAATAACGAAGAGCTGAATGCCGTGCCCATGCCCACGAGCGGTGCCTGCAATCCGGATTTTAGACTTTTGAATACGTCCTGTACGGCGTCGCCTTCTATAGTGAGATCTGCGATGACAGTACCTATTGATTGAACTGTTCCAAGTAACCCCCAGAATGTGCCGAGAAGCCCTAAGAACACCAAAAGTCCAATAAAGTAACGCGCTGTCTCCCGGCCTTCATCAAGGCGCGTTGCCACGCCGTCGAGGAATGTTCTCATTGTCATTGTTGATAGGCTGAAACGATCGCCAGAGCGCTCGCCCAACATTGTCGCCATTGGCGCTAAGAGGCGAGGCTCGCGGCCACTGATAACAGCGACCCCTTCTCTCCTGAAGGATTCAATCCACGCTACTTCCGGACGCAGCATAAGCACCAGGCGAAACATGTGAATGATGCCAATTAGCAAGACGCCTAAAATAACTCCGTTTAACATGGGATTTGCTAGGAAAGCATTATGAAGCGGGTCAGTGAGGAAACATCCTGCAATGAAAATGAAAAACACAAACAGCGCCATTCTAAATAGATAGGCTTGCGGCTTTGTCATTGTGCCTGACTTCCCATTTTGACTGTACCAGGTGAGTTATGGCTGCACGACAATGTCAACACGATCTGGCGGAACGCCTTCTATACTATTTTGGCCTAGCGCCCGGACATCCATACGCGTGGTCCGGACGCCTTGCTTCATCAGATAGTTTCGTACAGAAAGAGCGCGGAACAAGGAATTGCGACGCGCCCGGCTGCCCGAACCATTCTTTCCATTGGCGAAGCCCATCAGTTGTATGCGAATGTCATCATTCGTATTCATACGGTTCGCAAGCTTGTCTAAAGCAGGTAGTGCACTCGGCGGTAAATCGGTCTTGGCGACCGCAAAGGGGATGCTTAACAAATTGCCATCTGCGCTTACGGCTACTGTGCCCGAAAAATTGGAAGATGTTGGCGCTGTTGCACTCGCAACGCGAGTTTCGGGCTTGGGCGCACCGACTGTTGGTGCAATTACTGGAGTTGCAGGGGGCGGCACCGATCGTGGTGCCGCTGCCGCTTTGGTAGCCGTAATCACTGGCTTCGGGAGTGCTTTAGGCGGCTCAATCGGCGTTAGCTTCCTTGGGGCTGACGCCGGCTTTGTTGCTGGCCGTGGGTTTGATCGCTTGACCACATTTACCTTTGGAGCTGCGGCCAATCGGGAAGGACTCGCGGAAGGCAGCGTTAGTTTCGATTTTGGCACTACCCTGGGCTTTACCGCTTGTGATTTTACTCGAGGAACCGGGTCTTTGGACTGGGTTGGGCGATTTTCTTGTGTTATCGATGCGGGGGGTGGTGGTTGAACCGCTCGTGTTGGGGACAATGTTTCAGGCATAATCTGTCGGCTGGGAATGCCTCGTGTATTAGCAAACCTGTCTGCCCTGGAAGGTTTTATCGAATTTGGTAGGTTTAGCGTGGAACGCGGCATTTGGCGAGGTGGTTTGGCCAAATAACCGATGCCACGAGTGGGTGCTGGCAGGCGATTACCCCTAACAAGACGCTCCGGTGCTGGTGCTGTTCGGCGATATAATTCTGGTAAGCTCGGTGGCGGTCCAAGTCTATCTAAGACAGTATAATCGATAGAAACGGTAGGGTTGCCAAATTGGTCTGTGAATACCCTTGTTTGCGCATTCGTAAGACTGCATGAGAGACAGCCGGCAACCACAGCTGCAATGAATAGTCCAGATTGCGATGATCTATAGCGTGTGAGGAATTTATACATCTTCACCTTTAAGCGTGGACGCTTTCGAGATCAGTCGAATTTATTCCCAACAATATCCCAGGCGCCCATCAGCGACAATAGAAACTCCTATCCAATAAATGACGCAGCCCTATTTTTGGATGAGAATGTTTGAGAGTTTATCATGTAAACCTTCATTTGTGGCGAGAATATTATCAGCGCCCAGTTCATATCGGAGGCCGCGAAGATCGGTCACGAATCCGCCAGCTTCACGCACGAGGAGTATGCCAGCGGCAACATCCCATTGGTTAAGGCCATTCTCCCAAAATCCATCATATCGGCCAGCCGCTACGTAGGCGAGGTCTAATGCAGCGGAGCCATATCGGCGGATGCCAGATGTTAGACGCATGATAGGACGCAGTTGTTGAATGAAAAGTTCGGCGACGCTTTCATCGTGCAAATTGAATGGCGCTCCAGTGGCAATGATGGAGTTCTCAAGATGTCGGCGTCCCGAAACTCGCAAACGGTGATTGTTAACGAAGGCGCCAATTCCGCGCTCCGTCCAAAACACTTCATCCTTTACGGGATCGAAAATGACGCCCGCTACGACTTCATTTTTGCGGGCGAGTGCAATTGAAATGCAAAAATGGGGCAAGCCATGTAAAAAATTTGTCGTGCCGTCGAGTGGGTCAACGATCCACGTATGAGTACTATCGGATCCATCAGTGTGTCCGCTTTCTTCCATAAGGAAGCCAAACTCGGGCCGTCCTTTCCTGAGTTCGTCTTTGACGGTTTGTTCGGCTTTTAAGTCGGCAGCGCTAACGAAATCTCCAGGACCTTTAAGGCTGACCTGCAGATGATCGACTTCACCGAAGTCTCGAATAAGACCGCGACCCGCTTTTTCCGCAGCCCGGACCATGACGTTTATATTAGCGGAGCGTCTTGGCATTTAGTGCAAATCCCTGGTTGGGTATAACTTGGGATTAGTTTTTTGCGCGTTCAACGTAGCTAGCATCGGCTGTATTTACAACGACATGTGTCCCCGCTTCAATATGCGGCGGTACAAGCGTTTTTACGCCGTTCTCGAGTATGGCCGGTTTATAGGACGAAGAGGCTGTTTGACCTTTTACCACGGCGTCGGCTTCTGTAATCTCCAAGGTTACTTTCTCCGGTAAATTAACGCCGATTGGCGAATCTTCATAAAACTCCATTTCAACGTTCATTCCTTCCCGAAGAAAACGAACAGCATCCTCACCAATGAAGTCCAAATGCACGGTGACTTGATCGTAGGTATCATTGTCCATAAACGTGTAATCGTCCCCATCGGCAAACAGGAACTGGAACTGTTTTTGATCGAGGCGAACCCTTTCGATCGTCTCCGATGAACGGAATCTTTCATTGAGTTTGGTGCCGTCTCTAATGTCTTTTAATTCGACTTGTAAGTATGCACCGCCCTTCCCAGGTTGGGTGTGTTGGATCTTCGTGGCCCGCCAAAGTCGGCCCTGATGTTCTATAATGTTGCCTGGTCGGACTGCATTGCCGTTGATTTTCATCGTTCCGTCGCCGCTGTTGTGCTGAAATTTCAAAATGGCGCGGTTTATAGCCCCTGATGCATGCTCACGCAATGGCGTGGTTATAGCGACGCCGCTTCAATCGCGGATTTGAACTTCGACATAGCGGTTAATGGACCGTCCGGATGATTCCAAATCGCAGAAATAACCGCGAGAAAATCTGCGCCCGCAGTAACCAGTTGGCCACAGTTCGCTGAGGTGATACCACCGATAGCAACACATGGCACTAATGTTGTTTTACTCCACCATTCTAGAATATCGCGAGTTGCCTGGATATTCGTTTCTTTTGTCGTCGACCCAAAAAACGCACCAAAGGCAACGTAATCGGCACCTGCTTCTGCGGCTTCGATTGCGAGATGGCGCGAAGCCTTGCAAGTCACGCCGACAATTGCGTCGGATCCGAGCAGTCCACGTGCCTCTGAATAGCTAGCATCATCTTGTCCTACATGCACACCATCGCAGCCGGTCTCTCTGGCAAGGTCCGGGCGGTCGTTAATGACAAATGCAACGCCCCGGTCCTGGCTTACAGGCCTTAGGATATCGGCTGTTCGGCGCACGACATCGTCTTCAACATCCTTAAGGCGTAATTGAACACAGGCGGCACCGCCCGTGTCCAGCACACCTTTTAATTGTTCAGCGAATGCTAGAACGTCATTGAGACGTGGCGGTGTAATTAAGTAAAGCTTTTTAAGTGGGTCGTCGAGCATCGCAGAGCGGTGGCTTAGGCCTTGCCTTTATAGATATCTATAATTGTACCGAGAAGATCGAGGGCTTCTTCTTTTGGACGTTGGAAGGAATTCCGGCCGATGATTGAACCACTACCGCCGCCGTCTCGAATTTCTCGAATTTCGTTTAAAAGGCCATCTGTGCCGCGTGCAGAACCGCCGGAGAACACTACGAGGCGCCGTCCGTTAAAAGCTGATTGCATAACGTGCTCAATTCGTTTTGGTAAAGAACTGATGTCAATTTTTTCGGCCTCATAGACCTTACGCGCTTCGTCTTGTTCTATGTGGCCGGTTGGTGGCTTTACCTTGATTATATGAGCGCCGAGTTCGGCGGCGAGATGGGCGGCATACGCACAAACGTCAATCGCGGTTTCGCCGTCTTTTGAGAGATTACCACCCCTCGGATAGGACCACAGGACTACCGCAAGACCAACAGCTTTGGCTTCTTCTGCCACTTCACGGAACTCCTCCATCTGCTCGAATTGATCTTCGGAACCCGGATAAATTGTGAATCCAATAGCGGAACACCCGAGGCGGAGCGCATCTGCAACACTTCCATAGACCGCCTGATCTTTGTTGGTTGAATGGCTGTTTGAACTGTTGAGTTTGAGGATTGTTGGTATTGCGCCCGCGTAGCTATCTGCGCCAGCTTCCAGCATACCCAGTGGTGCTGCATATGCGTTCAGGCCCGCATCGATGGCAAGTTGATAGTGGTAGTGCGGATCGTAGGCTATCGAATTTTTAGCAAAGCTACGTGCAGGGCCATGCTCGAAACCTTGGTCCACCGGTAAAATCACCATATTACCGGTACCGGCAAGTTTGCCTGTCATTAAAATTTTGGCAATATTGGCTTTTGTCCCCGGGTTGTCACTTTCGTAGTTGGCCAGAATTTTTTTAACGCGTTGGGTGATTTTCATGTTTGCATCCATTCTAAAGCATTAACATTCCAGGGTTCATCCTGGATATAGGAGACGTAGGGGTTTTTCAACGCTGCAAAATGGGCTAACTCAGCAACCCTGTAAGAGCGCCGATTCGTGGCGTAAAATTGTCGCAACGAGGAGGGCCAAAAAACGATGGAATTAAGAATTTTTAACCGCCGCCGTGAAGAGATTCGCAAACAAGCGGGTCAAATTCCACCTGGGCAACTTACAAAGGGTAATACTGCGGTAATGGGAATGGCTTCAAAATATGTCCGGTATATTTTACTGGCATGCTCCATTTCCATTATCGCCTGCTGGTACTTACTTGGCCAAGTTGATCAGAGTAGTGAGGCGTATGAGACTCTTCGCACAAGTGCTATGGTTATTTTCATGGGCGTAATTGCGCTCGCTGTAATCTATGGATTATTTCGCGGGGCCGAATGGATGGAAGCTCAGGCGCTGAAACTCGATGACCGGGAAGTGTTTGATGACCCGGATTTTCCGCCCTCTGTCCAAGTTCGTCGTTACATGCAGCGAGCAATTTTTATGATTCAACTCGGATACCGCTTGGTGAGTTTCGCCGGGGTCTGTGTTGTGATTGGCATCATTTTTGTCTTCAAGGGCATGTACGCTATGTAGTCTTTTTCCGCTCGCCCAAGCGCTAATTTGCGCCAAATTCCTTATCAGTTAGGAATAAATGAGTTTCGAGGGAGATAACCATGCGTTTGGAAGGTAAGAACGGTTTAGTGACAGCCGCAGGTTCCGGCATGGGCCGAGCTGGCGCGATTCGATTCGCCAAAGAAGGGGCTTGTATCAGTGTCGTCGATGTTGACGAAGCAGCGGTACATGCAGTCGTTGCGGAGATCGAAGCGGATGGAGGCAAGGCGGTCGGTATTGTGGCCGACCTTAGGAATGACGACGATTCGCGCCGCATCGTGCGGGAGACCGCGAATGCTTTCGGTGGCCTCGATTTTATGTGGGACCATGTTGGCCATCCCGGACCAGCTTCGATCGAAGGCATCGAAATGAAGGACTTCGATACGGCGGTCGACTTAAATATGCGGACGATCCTTGTAACCACCGAGGCGGCGATCCCGGAGATGCGCGTGCGTGGTAGCGGATCGATTCTCTTCACCGCGTCGACATCTGGACTGCAGGGGTCGATGTTTAGCCCAGTCTATTCGATGGCGAAATTTGGTGTGGTCGGCTTTACGCGTGCGCTTGCCGGCCGGCTTGCGCCAGAGAATATTCGGGTCAACGCCGTCTGCCCCGGCCCGGTCGATACTCCGATGCTGCGGGAATTCGTTGCGCGACCAGACCAGCAATCGACTATGGGAATGGATAAGGAAGAACTCGTGAAGAAACGCGGGGGTATGACCCGTCTTGGTCGGCCCGGCCGGCCCGAGGAGATCGCGAATGCGGCCTTGTTTTTGTTGTCGGATGAAGCCTCGTTTGTAACCGGGGCGGTGCTTCCGGTTGATGGCGGCGTCACGGCATAGGTGAAATTCCAATGATTTATGAAACTATCCTCTATAGCGTCGAAGACGGTATCCTGACGATTACGCTTAATCGGCCGGAGCGGCTGAACGCTTTTAACCGGCAAATGCTGTATGAGTTGATTGACGCGATTGATCATGCCGATGCGGATGACGATGTCCGGTCTGTGATAATAACCGGTGCTGGGCGTGGATTTTGTGCCGGTGCCGACCTTTCTTCAGGCGCAAATAGCTTCGACGTTTCCAGCCGGTATCCGGACGAAGACCCGGATAATTGGCGGGACGGCGGCGGACGGTTCACACTTCGATTGTATGAGTGCAAGAAACCTGTCATCGGTGCCATTAACGGTCCCGGTGTGGGTATTGGTGCCACCATGACATTGCCAATGGACGTGCGTTTGGCGTCTACGGAGGCACGTATGGGCTTTGTGTTTACGAAGCGCGGCGTCGTACTTGAAGCGTGCAGCAGTTGGTTTTTACCGAAAGTGGTTGGTATGAGCCAGGCATTGGAATGGGTGATGTCGGGCCGTGTCTTCGACGCGGAAGAAGCGCTGGCTGGCGGTCTCGTCAAAAAAGTGTTGGCACCGGATGAATTGCTGCCGGCAGCTCGTATGCTTGCCAAGGAATTCGCGGAGAATACTTCGTCGATCTCTGTGGCGCTTTGCCGTCAGATGTTGTGGCGAATGGCGGGTGCGGATCATCCGATAGAAGCGCACAAGATCGACTCGCGCGGCATCCGAACTTTGGGCAAACTCCCGGATTGCGAGGAGGGGGTTGTGTCGTTTTTGGAAAAGCGCCCGCCGAACTTTTCGATGAAGGTTAGCAAGGACATGCCCGATTATTACCCCTGGTGGGACGAAAGAAAATTTGAATAAGGAGTGGATCGATGAGCGAGACAACACTGGAAATAGAAGACGGTGTCGCTGTTTTTACCCTAAACCGTCCTGAGAAAATGAATGCGATCAGCCAAGATATGTTCAACAGCGATCTGCCAAATTTGGTCACGCGCGTGATGGAGGATGACGATATCCGTGTTTTGATCTTGGCTGGCGCTGGAGGGAATTTCTGTTCCGGCGCGGATGTTTCTCGCATGGGGGGTGACAGCAAACCGGCTCCCGAAGAGCGCGATAGCAATCTACGAGGCATCTTAGACTATTTGTATAAACTCGTAAACTTGCCGAAGCCTGTAATTTCTGCGGTGGACGGAATAGCCTTCGGCGGCGGTTTTAGTTTGGCGGTGACGGCAGACATTGTAATGGCGACCCCGCGGGCAAGGTTCAGTTTAGTGTTTGGCCGAATTGGTCTGATACCAGACATGACGGCAGCCTATGTATTGCCACGATTGATTGGCCCGCAGCGGACGAAGGAATTAACTTTCACCGCACGCTCGTTCGGCGTCGATGAGGCGATGTCGATGGGTATAGTCCAAGAAGTCCACGAGGCAGAAGCTTTGCTACCGGCCGCAAAGCGAATGGCATCGCAGCTCTCGCAAGGCTCTGCAACCGCTATGGCGAAGGCCAAGCATCTGATCGACATGTCACTGCAAAGCAGCCAAGCTGAAATGATCGATGCGGAATGCGCGGCCCAGTTGGCCTGTCGGGGCACCGAATTCCATGGTGAGGCCGTCCGGCGGTTCATGACGAAGGAGCCGCGCCTTTACGATTGGGATGCTATGAGTCGCAAAGAAGCTGCGGAATAGGCGCTGTATTATGGATATGCGACCTACCGCTCGCCAGCAGGAGTTGATCGACTTGGCGGCAAAATTGGCACGCGAGAAATTTGAGCCACGCGCTGCCGACCTCGACCGTGATGCGCGATTTCCGTTCGAGGACTATGATGACCTTCGCGAAGCGGGACTGCTCGCGCTTTGCGTTCCTACGGCATACGGCGGCCTTGGTGGAGATTTAGAAACCTACGTCCTTGTTGTCGAACAGATCGCAAAAGGCAACGCATCGACTGCGCTCACCTTCAACATGCATTGTCTCACGATGCTGATGATGGGCGAGATGGCAGACGCTTACGAGATGGATGAAGAGCAACGGGAGCGCCATGAAAAACACCGCGCGTTGCACTTTAAAGAAGTAGTCAAAGACGGTGTTTTCTTCGGTCAGCCGCATAGCGAACCCGTCGAGCAAGGGCAAACAGATACAGCGTTTCAGGTCGGTGGTCGGCGATTCGGTACTCAAGCCAAGAAAGTCGATGGCGGTTACCGAATAAACGGTAGGAAATTCTTCGTCTCGCTGTCAGATTCGGCAAATTACTTTGCGACGCCAGCGATCCTAATTGGCGATGCGCCGTGGATCGAGCGCACTCTATACCTAAAAGTTCCGCGAGAAGCAGAAGGTGTTACTTTTTCAGGCGAATGGGATCCAATTGGCATGAGAGCCACGATGAGCCGCAATATGGCGTTGGAAGACGTTTTTGTGCCGGACGAGGCCGAAGTCCTGCCGCCGGGCGTATTTGGCGGTCTCTATCTTTCGGCGGCGGCGCATGGGCCCATGCTGTTCTCCGCAACATTTCTCGGCATGATGGAACGCGCCTATGAATATACGCTCGACTATTTGACGGGTGGCATTGAAGGAGCGTCAGCGAAAGAGAATATTGGCCCGGTCATGTCGAATGGAATTTCTGATATGCTGTTTAAGATCGAAACAGCAAAGGCACTTTATTATCGGGCCGCTTCGGAAGCTAAACTCAAGCCGACCCATGAAATTCGCCAACGCGCGCGGGCAGCGCATATCATGGTGCAACGTAATTGCGTTGAGGTTACGCAGGAAGCCATCAAGGTTTGCGGTGGCCGGGCACTCCTCAAGCAGTTTCCGCTGGAACGGTTTTTGCGCGATGCCCAGGCTTCTTCTGTAATGCGGCCGTGGACACGGGAGATAGCAACCGAAGCGGTTTGGGAAAGTGCTATTCGAATGGCGAGGCGGCGAAACGGTACCTACGTGGAGGAGGAGAAGCTTTGAAAATTCTCTATTTTGACGATTTTAAACTTGGCATTATGCGAGGCAACGACGTTGTCGATGTTTCGACCGTCGTACAAGATATCCCGCATACGGCGCCGCACGACCTCATCACCAACTTGATCGCAGATTTCGATAATTATCGCGACCGCCTCGAAGCCTTTGCGGCAGCTGGCGTTGGTATACCACTTGGCAGCGTGCGCATCCGGCCACCACTCCCTAAGCCCGGAAAGATTGATTGTATGGCGGTCAATTATATGGAGGACGGCACGCGTGATGAACCGGCGCCAATTAATGCGTTCCATAAAGCGCCAGAGGCCGTGATCGGGTGTGGTGATACTATGGTCATTCCAGATGTGCCCGCGACGGTGTTTGAAGGGGAAGCTGAACTCGGCATCGTGATTGGCAAAAAGGCGACGAAGGTTTCCGCTAAGGACGCGATGGGCCACATTTTTGGTTACGTAAACTTTATTGATGGGTCGGCGCGCAATTTGCCGCCAGCTGGCAACACATTTTTCCAAGTAAAGTCGCGCGATACTTTTGCGCCGATTGGGCCCTATATCGTCACAGCCGATGAAATCGACGATCCGCAAAAGCTGCAAGTACAACTTTGGAACAACGGCACTTTGATGCAGAACTTCAACACAGATGATATGGCGCACAAGATCCCACGCTGTATTGAATGGCTTAGTTCCATTCATACGCTTTCGCCAGGTGACCTCGTGGCAACGGGCACTAATCATCGGGGCCTCAATGCGTTTATGGACGGTGACAAAATTGAACTCGAAGTGGAAGGTCTCGGTCGATTGCATTTCAACGTGCGCGATAACCTGAAACGCACTTGGGCGAGGGACACGCGCTTGCAACATATGGAAATGGGTGGTGAAGGCGCACATACACCTCAACTGACCGGAAAATACGCATAACGGGATTTAGTGATGAAAATTCAAAAAGTTGGGTCATGTTTCGTTGGAGAAGCTTCCGGTATTGATCTTACGCGACCGCTCTCTAAAGATGAGATTGCGGAGATACATGCTGGAATGGATGAATATGCGGTTCTTATATTTCACGACCAGCGGTTCACCGATGAACAACAGCTTTCGTTTAGTCGTAGCCTCGGTGAGTTGGAAAGCTATTTTGGTGCTAGTCTGCGCGCACCGAATGAATATCGATTGCCGACGACCTTTGCGGATGTTTCAAATCTTGATCAGAATAACCAACCGTTCGCTTATGACGACCGTCGGCGACTTTTCGCCATCGGCAACCGGCTTTGGCATTCGGATAGCTCCTTCAAAGTGACGCCTGCAAAATATTCGATCCTACATGCCCGCGAAATCCCGTCGAAAGGCGGGAATACCGAATTTGCTGATATGAGGGCGGCTTACGAATCATTCGATCAAGAGACGAAAGAATTGATTAAAGGCTTGGTCTGCGAACATTCGCAAATGTATTCACGTCGCTTGCTTGGTTTTACCGATTTTAGTGAGGAAGAGCAGGCGCGTTTTCAGCCGGTTAGGCAAAGTCTCGTGCGGATCCACCCCTCGACCGGGCAAAAGTCAGTCTACTTGTCGTCCCATGCGGGCGATATTCTTGGTTGGCCGCGCCCGGAAGCATTGTCGCTTTTAAGAGACCTTACCGAACTTGCGACGCAACGGGAGTTCGTTTACAGCCATGAATGGCGTCAATACGATCTCGTGATCTGGGATAACCGGCGCACCATGCACCGCGCAAGACCGTTCCCATCAAAAGAACCCCGAGACATGCGTCGCACCACTCTAAAGGGCGAAGGGCCAACGGCCGAACAGGCTGCGGCGTAGCCGCTAGCTGAGTCGAATCACCTTACCTTCGACGTGCGAGCGCTCCATGGCGTCGATCATCGCGTGGCGGACGACTGCGTCATCGAAATTGGGTGAAGGTTTCTTAATGGATTCAATTTCCTGGGCAAAGCGCGCATAGGCTTGTCCCACATTTCGACCAGGACCGGCAGCCATGTCGTTTGGGATGAGAATGTAGTTCTTTGGCGGTGTTAGTTCCGTCATTTCATCGGCGCCTGTGGCCATGAACAGTCGACTCGGGCCAATATTTACGGAGTTGGAAGTCAGCTTTATAGTGCCTTTTCGGCCATAGATCTCCATGCTGGTTCCACTTGCGTTGTAGGGAACGCTCGCGACTTGATAGGCTGCTTCGGCACCGTTTCTGAGCACACCCGCGACTGTCACTGTATCCGGTGCATCTACTGGAAAATTTTTACCCGTCACTGCGTGCTTCCACATTGTGATGCGAGTTGTCACTCGGGCGCTAAGTTCCGCAAATTCTCCCGCGATATAGCAAAGTGCATCCACAGCATGGCCACCAGGAATTGTCATCGGGTTGGCGCCATTAGCACGAATCCCCTGCCAAATACGTCCGTCACCCCGCTCTGGAATGGCGTTCACCATAACGCGCAGGTTGACCGTCACAATTTCGCCGATTTCGCCATTCGCGACGAGATCGCGGGCATACATCACAGCAGGATCGCTCTGCGCCTGAAGGCCTACAAGACTGGGGAGGCCCGCTACCATCGCAGCTTCAGCCATCTCAGTTGCCTCCGCGAGATGAGCACCAAGCGGCCACTCGCAGCAAACGGGTTTATTCGCTTTGATGGCTGCCATGACTAAATCTTTATGCCAAGGCACACGGACGACCACAGCGATCAGGTCGACATCAGGATGCACCAGCATATCGTTAATATCGTGAAAGGCTAGGTCCGCACCAAATTTCTCTGCCGAGGCTTTTGCGGTATCTTCATGTGCCGTACATACAGCTTTTAATTCGTAGTTGGGCAGGGCGTGGAGAGCGGGTACATGCGCATTAGCGCCCCAGCCGCTGCCACCGGGCGTCACGGTTGCGCCAACAATGCCGACCTTAATTTTTTTCGCCACGATGGAGTTCCTTTAGCTTTGGGTTGGTGAATTATTCGATGGGAATGAAAAGTGAATGCCGCATTTGACCTCCTAGCGACTGGGAGAGATGACCTTTGCCGTTTAGGTCTTCAACTAAGATAATTTCGCCTGCTTTGATTTCGCGCGCTTCACCGTCGCTTGCTGTGATTTTAACCCCAGCATCGAGATTGACGATGTATTGGCGGCGCGGGGCGGGATGCCAATCTAGGTCGTAATCGCCAGAAGTTTCCCGAAAAATAATCCCGTTGGTCGGCATGCGGGCTGAGTATTTGCTGTAGTTTCGCTCTTCTTCCCATTCGATTTCGATGTCTCTAAAGTGGGATTCACCGGTCTCATCTTCGTATAAATTGTGTATGCGCATTGGCTAAATTTCCCTATTGATCAGGTGCTTATGATTGTAGTTCCCGCCTTTGTGGACTGAAAAGAAATAAATTCTTCTCTAAAAGCATCCGCTAGAGCTTCTTTAGCATTAACCAGACGTGCATCTAGGTTTTCAGGTCGTGATTTTAACACGCGGGCATCGAATTGTTTTGCAATTTCGTTTACTGCATTGAAAGCCGGGCCGTTGAATATAACAGTTTTCATCCCTTCACGCAGCGCGGCCATCGCATATCCCGCATAGTCCGCACAATCGAGTGCCGCTTGAATATCAGCGTCGGGGTAGCGTTCCCGGGATTGACTAATGAGGGCTAAAAACCAGGCGGCTCCCATCGAGGCAGCGGCGGCAGGCGCGCTGAGCAAAACTACTGAAATATTGAGATCTTTCGCCGCTTTTGCAGCGGCTTGTGCTTGCGCGGCATTATAGATCGTAACCACGACTTGGGTTTCGTCAATCTTCATGATGTCGAGACATTATCTGACGGAGTTGCTTTTAGCCTAGCTTTGCCATGGCGACTGCCGTATCAGACATTCTGTTCGAAAAGCCCCACTCGTTGTCATACCACGAGAGAACGCGGACGAGCCTGCCTTCAATCACTTGTGTTTGGGTTAAGTCAAAGATCGAGCTTGCTGGATTGTGGTTGAAGTCGATCGAGACGAGTGGTTCGTCGTTAGTGTCGAGAACGCCTTTTAGTGAGCCAGTTGCAGCTTGCTGAATGGCGCCATTAATCTCTGCGACATCCGTGTCACGTGCAGCGTCGAATTTGAAGTCAATGAGTGAGACGTTTGGGGTTGGAACGCGAATTGAGGTGCCGTCTAACTTGCCGTTGAGCTCTGGTAGAACCAGGCCGACTGCTTTGGCAGCCCCCGTCGAAGTTGGGATGAGTGACTGCGAGGCCGCACGTGCACGACGCATATCCGAATGGAGCGTATCTGTCGTCCTTTGGTCACCTGTAAAGGCATGAACAGTTGTCATGTAACCACGTTCGATGCCGATAGCTTGATTGAGGACATATGCTACTGGGGCCAGGCAGTTCGTCGTGCAAGAGGCATTTGAAATAACCGTATGGCTTGGGTCCAATTGATCGTGGTTGATGCCGTAGACCAGCGTTAAATCGGCTCCTGAGGCTGGCGCCGAGACCAAAACGCGCTTGGCGCCCGCTTCTAGATGCTTAGAGGCACTTTCCTTGTCGGTGAAGATGCCTGTGCATTCCATCGCGATGTCAACGTTGAGCTCTTTCCAAGGGAGTTTCGCCGGATCGCGTTCTGCTGTGACCTTGATCTTGCCTTTACCGAAATCCATCCAATCGTCGCCGGTGCTGATTTCAGCATTTAGCTTTCCGTGTACCGTATCGTATTTCAGAAGGTGGGCATTACTTTTTGTGTCGCCAAGATCGTTGATGCCAACAAATTCGATGTCGTCACGGCCTGCTTCGATCGCCGCCCGCATGACTAAGCGACCAATACGGCCGAATCCGTTGATTCCTACACGCACTGCCATTTTTCGTTTCCTTATAATCGTTCGCGAATGGCGGCCTCAACCGCCGATGTTGTAATGCCAAAGTGTTGATAGAGTTCGCCCGCTGGCGCTGATGCGCCAAAATCATCCATGCCGACGAATCCGCCTTTGGGGCCAATATAGCGATCCCACCCGAGGCGGACAGCTGCTTCGACCGCCACGCGGGTATCCTCGGGCCCTAGGACCGATTTCCGATAGGCGTGGTCCTGAGCCTCGAAGAGTTCCTGACATGGCATAGAGACGACCGCCGTTCCAATCCCGTCCGACTGAAGCGCTTCGCGAGCGGTTAGTGCAATTTCCACTTCGGATCCTGTGGCAATTATCGTGGCTATGCGCGCGCCGTCAGCTTCGGCCGCGACATAGCCTCCCCTTGCCGAGAGGTTTTCAGGTGAATGGATAGTTCTAGTGGGGGTCAGGCCCTGCCGTGTCAATGCCAAGACAGACGGCGTTTCCTTTGATTTAAGAGCAATTTGCCAACACTCAGCCGTCTCAATCGCATCGCACGGCCGGAAAACATTTACATTCGGCATGGCACGCAAGCTGGACAGATGTTCTACTGGCTGATGCGTCGGCCCATCTTCGCCCAAACCAATTGAATCGTGGGTCATCACATAGATAACCCGTTGCTTCATCAGTGCCGATAGACGGATCGATGGACGACAATAGTCTGTAAAGACTAGAAAGGTAGCGCCATATGGAATAAGACCGCCATGAAGCGCTATACCGTTCATTGCCGCGGCCATTCCGTGTTCGCGCACACCGTAATAAATGTGCGATCCGCCGTAGTTTGTGGCACTTACAGCCTTCATGCCGTCCGCTAGTGTTAGATTCGAGCCTGTCAAATCGGCGGAACCGCCCACCATCTCCGGGGCAGCCTTCGTTAGTATGTTGAGTGCCTTTTGTGAAGCCTGGCGCGTTGCTATTTTCGGTCTATCCTCGGCAAGCTCTTTTTTATAGGCGTCAACCGCTGCGTCAAATTCGGGAGGTAGATTGCCAGAAATTGTCCGCTTAAATTCGTCGCTTTTAGCTTTCGGAAGCGCAGATAAACGGTCATTCCAAGCTTGTCGTTTGGCGACAGCCCTTCTTCCGGCTGCACGCCAGGCGTTCAAAATATCCGATGGAACTTCAAATGCAGCGTGAGGCCAGTTGAGCTTTTGCCGGGCGCCAGCGATCTCCTCGACCCCAAGCGGTGCGCCGTGGGTCGACGCCGTACCTGCCTTATTGGGTGCTCCGTATCCAATCACCGTCTTACAGGCAATTAGCGATGGTTTGTTTGAGTTTTGGGCCGCTTCGATCGCGCCGGAAATTGTATCGTGATCATGCCCATCAACCGTCAATGTTTCCCAGCCGCTGGCCTCGAACCGCCTACGCTGATCGTCGCTCACAGCCATGTCGGTCGGGCCATCGATCGAGATATCATTATCGTCGAACAAAACAATTAATTTACCAAGTTTTAGATGGCCGGCGAGTGAAATTGCTTCGTGACTGATGCCCTCCATTAGACACCCATCTCCGGCAAAAACATAAGTATAATGATCGACAAGGTCGGAACCAAAACGGGCTTCCATCATTCGTTCGGCGAGTGCCATCCCGACCGCATTTCCAATGCCTTGCCCAAGTGGGCCGGTGGTTGTTTCGATGCCGCGCGCGTGTCCAAATTCTGGGTGCCCGGCCGTTCGACTACCGAGTTGACGAAAGTTGCGAACTTGATCGATATCGATATCCTTGTACCCAGTCAGGTATAGCAGGGAATAAAGCAACATCGAGCCGTGGCCGTTTGAAAGAACGAACCGATCACGGTCCGGCCAATCGGGCTCGCTTGGATCGAATTTTAGGAACCTTGTGAATAGCACCGTCGCTATATCGGCCATTCCCATAGGGGCACCTGGGTGCCCAGAGTTAGCCTGCTCAACAGCGTCCATAGACAGCGCACGAATAGCGTTTGCCATCTGCCGTGGATCTATTTTGGTGACCGAATTTTCAGTTGTCGTTGAAGACAAGATCATTTCCTCAAGCGTAAATTTTTTTTAACCGCTCTGTTCGCGGTCAAGCTCGCAACACGTCGCACCATGCCGACCGATTGCAATGTCGTCAATGCTGTGTAGTCGAGTCTAAATCGTCGTCGTAATAAGATTATCCTACTTCTTTGATTCCACTATTGTTGACGCATCTCGGAGGCATGCGTATTTTGCCTTTGTGGAAACGCTTTGTGAGTGCCCCGTCTCCGAAATCCGCTCCGGAAAGTGAAAATGTCCCGACTCGAAGACGCCGAAAAACGGTTGTATGACGCTATTTCCCACTTGGACCGGGCTCTTGCGACTCGGTTTAATAAAGAGAATGACCAAATCACCGCTATTGAAAACTTAAAGATAAAATTAGAGCAGTCGAATACCGAACGTGAAGATATCGAAAAGCGTATGAAAATGGCGGCTTCGCGAGTAGGAGAAACGATCGAGCGACTTGGTAAGATATTAAACGAATAGCGGGGCAAATATGAGTGATGTGAAGATCGAAATTAATGGTCGTTCTTACCAAGTCTCATGTGAAGATGGGCAGGAAGATCGTCTGCAACTGCTTGCAGCCTTGCTTAAAAAGCGGTTGCAGGATGTGGTTTCGACTGTCGGACAAGTCGGACAGGACCGCCTGTTATTGATGACTAGCTTGTTGATGGCGGATGAATTGTCGGAAGCGTTGGCCAAAATTGATTCTGCGCGGGCAAATCCCGGTCCAAATGTCGTAAAGCAGCTTCAAGACGAGGCCGAAGCAAAGGCCATTACCAAGTCAGCTCACATTTTCGAGCTGTTGGCTGAACGCATCGAATCTATTGCAGAGCGTATCGAAGCATCTTAGGTAAAGGGTGGGCGGTTTGCTGCGCAGTGCGATGGCTTCGTTATCCCGGGGGCTATAAAATCCTCTCGGGAGCTGTCCCTGTCGGGATCGTGGTCTCGGCACACGGCGCCCACCTGGTAACCCAGGCCCATGAGGATTAACAAACCAACGGCTGATGCGGCGCCGCCCACTTTTTGGTTTTATAGAAATTTGAATGACCGACCTAATAGATGCGAAAAAAGAACTACGCGCTATCGCGGCTACTAAGCGCGCCGAAGCAGCAAGACATTCGCCAGGAGCAGCTGATTTGGTTGTCGCTAATTTTCGGCGGAATGTTCGAAACTTACCATTTGGCCCGGCTTCGGGATTTGTGCCAATACATAGCGAAATTGATCCAATGCCGCTTCTCGCATGGTTACACAAGTCTGGCCGGCAGACTGCTTTACCAACCGTTGGCAAACGCGATGCGCCACTGGTTTTTCGTCTTTGGGCACCGGGAGATGAGATGCATTTGGGACCTTATGGTGTTAAAGAACCTAAATACTCCGCCGTTCAAGTACACCCGTGCTTGCTCCTGGTTCCGATGCTGGCTTTTGATCGGCGCGGGCTCCGGTTGGGCTATGGTGGCGGATACTATGATCGCACGCTGGCTGCACTGCGGGCTAAGAATAAGATTTTGGCCGTTGGCATTGCGTATTCCATACAGGAAGTAGACGTTATGCCGGTTGCTGATCACGATCAGCCGCTGGACTGGATCGTGACGGAACGCGAAGCTATCGAGATTGGAACCTAGATAATGCGGATACTTTTCTGCGGAGATTTGGTAGGGCGGAGCGGTCGGGATGTCGTAGTTGAGCGTCTTCCGCGGCTGCGCCAGGATTTGAAGTTGGATTTCGTCATTGTAAACGGTGAGAACGCAGCACACGGCTTTGGCATTACGGAAAAAATTTGTGAGTCGTTGTTTGAGGCTGGGGCTGATTGCATTACCGGCGGCAATCACAGTTGGGATAAACCCGAGATTGCACCTTATATGGATGCGGATAGAAGGATGCTTCGGCCGATTAATTTTCCAGATGGAACACCCGGTCGAGGGGTCGCTGATTTTATAACGGGTAATGGCCTGAAGGTAAAAGTTATTAACGTGATGTGCCGCCTTTTTATGGAACTCTTGGACGACCCCTTTAAAGCAGTCGAGCAAGAGCTACCGGTCAGAGCGCCCAAGCCCGGCGGATATGCTGCCATTATTGTTGATGTCCACGGGGAAGCGACAAGTGAGAAAATGGCGATGGGTCATTTGGCTGATGGTAAGGCAAGCTTGGTCGTCGGGACACACACCCATGTGCCGACGGGCGATGCGCAAATCCTTGAAAACGGTACCGGCTATCAAACCGATGCCGGTATGTGTGGCGACTACGATTCAGTGATCGGAATGGAAAAGACGGGCAGTTTGCAACGATTTCGCCGCCGCTTTCCGAGCCCACGACTCGCACCAGCTGAGGGGGAAGGGACTTTATGTGGGACCTTTGTCGAAACCGATGATGTTACCGGTCTCGCCAAAATGATTTCACCGGTGCGGGTTGGCGGGCGTCTGCAAGAACAACTGCCGCATATCGATAATTAAACCTTTTGCCTAAAATTCGTCATATTTACCGGTTAAATGAGCAGAATAACTAGGCTTTGGATTACAATATCTGGTATAATGCTAGTTCTGAGCTACTCTCGATAGTTAATATTAAGATTTTGAGACGATATGGCAGGTCACTCACAGTTTAAAAACATTATGTATCGCAAAGGCGCGCAAGATAAAAAGCGCGCCAAGTTGTTTGCGAAGTTGGGTCGCGAATTAATGGTTGCGGCGAAAGAAGGTGGTGCTGACCCATCTGGCAACCCAAGGCTCCGATCGGCCATCGCGACGGCACGTAGCAATAATATGCCAAAAGACAATATAGATCGTGCCATTGCGAGGGGGGCTGGTGATAGTGATGGCGCAAACTTTGAGGAGATTCGCTATGAAGGATACGGACCTGGAGGGGTCGCGCTGATTGTTGAAGCTTTGACCGACAATCGAAACCGCACGGCTTCTGAAGTGCGATCTGCTTTTTCTAAATTCAACGGTAACCTGGCGGAAACAGGTGCCGTAAGTTTTCTATTCGACCGAATTGGTGAGATTTGTTACGGCGATACTGTGGGGGATCCGGATGCCGTTTTTGAAGCCGCTCTTGAAACAGGCGCGGATGATGTTGAGTCAACTAAAGAAGCCCATGTAATCCGTTGTCAGCCGGAGAATTTACATGCGATCGCTGAGGCATTGGAAAGCGATCTGGGAGAGCCACAATCGACGCAGCTCATATGGCGGCCGCAGACTATGGTTTCGCTCGACGAAGGGAATGCGTCTACTCTGCTCAAATTACTCGAGACGCTTGATGATAACGACGACGTTCAGTCAGTTTCGGCGAATTACGAAATCGAAGACGATATAATGGAACGGCTGACGGCAGCTTGAGCGCGCATCGCATCATAAGGGTTATTGGGTTCGATCCCGGGTTGCAAAATACTGGCTGGGGTATTGTCGATGTAAACGGTAACAAGCTGACGTATGTCGCTGACGGGACGGTTCATTCGACGCGCAGCGATCAACTTGCGTGGCGACTGAGGTCACTTCACGAGGGTCTCGAAGAGGTGCTGTCTTTTTACAAACCGGACGAGGCTGCGGTTGAGAAAACGTTTGTAAATAAAAATCCAACAACAACGCTCAAACTCGGCGAAGCAAGGGGTGTAGTATTGTTGGCTCCCGCGCTCTTTGGTTTGCCAGTGGCTGAATACTCGGCCAACCGCATTAAGAAATCCGTCGTAGGCGTGGGACATGCAGGTAAACCTCAAGTGCAAATGATGGTAAGTCGGTTGTTGCCGGGTTGTAATTTTGAAAGTGCAGATTCGGCCGATGCATTGGCAGCAGCCATCTGTCACAGTCATTTTGCCGGTACGGGCCGACGTTGGGTGGGTTCAAAAGTGACCGCTGGAGTGGGTTCATGATTGCTTCCCTTAATGGTGTTCTGGAAACTGTTGGGGAAGAATTCGCAGTCGTCGAGGTCTCTGGTGTAGGTTATTTAGTGTTTTGTTCCGGCCGGACGCTCGCCAACCTGCCAAGACTTGGTGAGTCGGTGCGTTTTGTTGTTGAGACACATGTCCGGGAGGATCATATCCATCTCTACGGCTTTGCCGAGGAGGGGGAGCGGGATTGGTTCCGCCTTCTTACAACGGTGCAGGGTGTGGGTGCTAAGGTTGCTCTGGCTATACTCTCCGCGCTTGGGTCGGACGAATTGATTCAAGCCGTGGCGGCACAAGACAAAGCAGTAGTCTCACGCGCGAATGGGGTTGGGCCGAAATTGGCGGGACGCATCGTTTTAGAATTGAAGGATAAGGTTGGTGGTCTTGTGCCTTCGGCACTTCCGGCACTGGCGGTTGGCGCTGCGTCCTCCAGTGACGAAAACGAAGATGCGATTTCTGCCTTGGTCAATCTCGGGTTCCAAAGAACAGACGCTTTTACCGCTGTCGTGCGTGCCGGCCAGAAGCTCGGCGAAGAAGCCAGTGTTGATAGTCTAATTCGAGTTGGACTGCAGGAGCTTAGCTAGTGAATGAGCAGGTTGACCGGATTATAGGTTCTGAATTCGATGAAAGCGATGGCAGCGACTTTACCCTGCGGCCGCAAACGCTCAATGATTTCATCGGTCAGAAAACTGTGTGCGAAAATCTGTCTGTCTTCATCCGCGCGGCGAGAGAACGTGAGGAGGCGCTCGACCACACTTTGCTCCACGGTCCGCCTGGTCTCGGTAAGACGACGCTGGCGCAGATTGTTTCGCGTGAATTAGGCGTGAGTTTCCGCGCGACCTCAGGGCCAGTTATCGCTAAGGCCGGAGATTTGGCCGCAATACTGACAAATCTGCAGCCACGAGATGTTCTTTTTATCGACGAAATACATCGATTGAACCCGGCAGTCGAGGAGATCCTTTATCCGGCAATGGAGGATTTCGAGTTAGACCTGATCATCGGCGAGGGTCCTGCCGCCCGGTCCGTCCGTATTCCTTTGCCACCGTTCACTTTAGTCGGTGCGACTACACGATCTGGCTTAATTACTACGCCTTTGCGTGAACGCTTCGGAATCCACCTTCGAATGAACTTCTATGAGCTGGATGAATTGCGGGAGATCGTCTCACGTGGTGCGGGTCTGTTGGATACTTCTTTAGCTTTGGACGGAGCAACTGAGATTGCTCGCCGCAGCCGTGGCACGCCACGTGTCGCTGGCCGGTTACTGCGACGGGTCCGTGACTTTGCGATGGTTGATGAGGTTGAGCATATAGATTCAAAAGCCGCTGACGCGGCTCTACAGCGTCTTGGTGTCGATGCGCTGGGGCTCGATGCGATGGATCGCCGCTATCTGACCTGTGTTGCTGAGAACTATGGTGGTGGCCCAGTCGGTGTAGAGACGCTTTCGGCTGCTCTTTCGGAGCAGCGTGATGTGATCGAAGATGTAATCGAGCCTTTTTTAATGCAGGAAGGCCTTATACAGCGGACTCCTCGCGGGCGCATGTTGGCGCGGCAGGGTTGGTCCTACCTCGGATTGGAAGCACCGCGTGGCGCGGTTGAGCAACTCGACTTGCTCGGTTCAATACTGGAAGTAAAAGAGAGCGACTGAGATGTCGGACGCCAGTGCGCAAAAGCATGTTTTCTCGTTTCGCGTCTATTACGAAGACACCGATGCTGGCGGTATAGTGTATTATGCGAATTATCTTCGATTTGCAGAACGCGCTCGAACGGAATATCTCCGCTCTTTCGGCGCGGATCACAAATCTCTGATGGAGCAAGACAGTGTATATTTTACAGTTCGTCAATGCTCCGTGGACTATTTAACCCCTGCATTTTTGGATGATACATTAGAGGTTCATTCGTGTTTTTTCGACTTGCGGGGTGCGAGTTTGCGAGCTGAGCAAGTGGTCCGCCGAGAAGAGGATGAACTCGCTCGTTTAAATATTAGGCTTGCATGCGTTGGCAGTAATGGACGGCCATGTCGTATACCACGAAAATTGTGGAAAGCATTTGCTGGCGATATTGCGGCGATTGGAAGATGAAAAATAACAGGGAAATGGATTAATCCCCGAATGGAACAGGCAGTCATAGAAAGCGCGGTTGGACAGACGTTGGTTCATTCGCAAATGACATTAACGAGTTTATTGCTTGGCGCGGACTGGGTCGTGAAAACGGTTTTGCTATTACTTGTTGTGGCTTCGGTGTGGTGTTGGGCGATTATCTTCGACAAGATTTTGCGCTTCCGACAGCTACAAAAACGGGCAAATGAGTTTGAGGATGAATTTTGGTCGGGCGGTTCGCTGGAGGAACTCTACGACCGGATCGGCCAACGGCCAGGGGATCCAATGACGGCTGTGTTTGCAGCCGCAATGCGTGAGTGGCGACGATCATCGGCCAAAGGGTTGGTGTATAGTGACACGGGTCAGTCAGGTTTGCGGGATCGTCTCGAACGGGTAATGCAAGTGACGGTGGCGCGTGAAATCGAACGCCTTGAACGTCATATGATGTTCTTGGCATCGGTCGGCTCGACCGCACCTTTTATTGGCTTATTTGGAACAGTCTGGGGCGTGATGAATAGCTTCATGGCAATCGCCGCTACCAAGCAAACAAATCTTGCTGTCGTTGCACCTGGAATTGCGGAGGCTCTCTTCGCTACCGCGCTCGGACTCGTGGCAGCTATTCCGGCGGTTGTCGCTTACAATAAGTTGTCAAACGACCTTGGTCGCTACGCTGGGCGAATGGAGACATTCGCTGGTGAATTCATCGCTATCCTATCACGGCAGATTGAAGAGACGGAGTAGGCCATGGTGGTCCAGGCGAATCCCAACCGGCGATTGCAAGGCAGCGACCAACGGGGCCGCTACCGTCCGTTGTCTGAAATCAATGTAACGCCCTTTGTTGATGTGATGCTCGTGTTGTTGATCGTGTTTATGGTGACCGCGCCATTGTTGACAGTGGGTGTTGATGTCAACCTTCCCATGAATGAAGGCGACGACCTGCCGGATGGCAAAATTTTTTACGTTTCTATTAAGGAAGATGGTTCTGTCTATCTTCAAAACCAAAAAATTCCATTGGAAAAAGTCGCACCGCGGATGAAGGCTGTGTTTAAGGCCAATCCCGAGCTGACAGTCTATTTTAGAGGTGATCGCAACCTCTCATATGGACGCGTCATGGATGTTGTTGAGGCCCTTAAAGACGCCGGTATGCAGAATCTTGGATTAGTCACAAAGCCAGAAGTTGGGTCAGTGAAGGTTAGCGAATTACGAAATTTGGGCCGTAATTGAGGTTCGACTTGTATGCGCACCCCACTTGTAACTTCCATTGGTTTGCATGCACTAATATTTTTGTTAGTCATATTCGGTCTGCCGTTCACAAGCCCGAATGTGGTGATAGAGCACCGTGTTATTAGCGCCCAGGTTATCTCTGAGACGCAGGCGCCAAAACCAAAGCCTGTTTCCCAACCGTCACTCAAAAAGGCTGAGAGAGCAGCTCTACCCCCACCGACCAAAAAGGTCGTTGCCTCGCCACCTTCGAAACCAAAACCGGCGCCGCCGCTGGACCCACCTAAACGTAAAAAATCAAAAAAATCTAATCTCAAACCAGAACCCAAAGTGGCAGAGAAGTCGAAAGCAGTGGCCCCGAAGTTTGCGCCGCGTCCAAAAGCGCGGCCGAAGCCGAATTTTGAGCAAATGATGTTGAGGACGGTAGAAAAATTGGAGGACCGTACGTCGATAAAATCAGAAAAGAAAAATTTTGATAAGAAGATGGCTGCGTTGATGGAACGTCAGCCAAATTCAACACCGAAAATGCCGCAACGTGCGCCACTAGGCGAAAAACTAACAATCAGTGAGATTGATGCTATTAAGCGACAGATCGAAGGATGCTGGCTGGTGCCAGCTGCCATTGGAGCTAAAGATATTGAGAAGATGGTCGTTCAAATACGGATCAAATTGAATCCAGATGGGAGCCTACGAGATTCCCGTATTACGGATCAGTTTCGGCTAGAAACCAATGCAATCTATAAGGCTGTCGCGGAGAGTGCGTTGCGCGCGGTAAGAAATCCACGCTGTAGTAAGTTTAACTTACCGCTCGCAAAGTATGAGATATGGAGAGATATTGTGTTACAGTTTAATCCGGGTGAAATGGTAGGGCGATGATTTTCGAGCGAACTATCAAAAAACATTGGAAATTTCTCGCAGGCATTCTTGCGGGATCGTTTTTTTATATTTTGGTGAGCCAGGCGTCCGCCGAAGTTAGAATAGACATCACCCGGGGGCATGTGGAACCGTTACCGATCGCGATTGCTGATTTCTATGGGAAAGAGACGCGCGATGCAGAAGTTGGTTCAGATATTGCTGCAGTCGTTTCGGGCAATCTCGAACGATCAGGATTGTTTAAGCCTATTGATAGGGGCGCGTTTCTGCAGAAGCCGAAATCTCTGCAGTTGCAGCCACGGTTTTCTGATTGGCGTGTAATCAATGCACAAGCATTGGTAAATGGCACCGTAAAGTTGCAGCCCGACGGCCGTCTTCGCGTCGAGTTCCGGCTTTGGGATGTTTTCGCGGAAGCGCAGATGACTGGTTTAGCTTATTTTACGGAACCAACCAACTGGCGACGTGTCGCTCATATCATTTCAGATGCTATTTATAAAAGGATTACTGGCGAGAGAGGTTATTTTGATACACGCATCGTTTATGTAGCTGAAAGTGGCCCACTGCGCCGTCGTGTAAAGCGATTGGCTATCATGGATCAGGATGGCTTCAATATTAGGTATTTGACCAATGGTGACGCCCTGGTTTTAACACCGCGTTTCTCTCCAGCGGCGCAAGAGATAACCTACCTTTCCTATTTCAAAAACACACCGCGAGTTTACCTCTTCAATATCGAATCGGGTCGGCAGGAAATACTTGGTAATTTCAAAGGTATGACTTTTGCCCCTCGGTTCATGCCAGATGGCAAATCCGTCGTCATGGCATTTGCGAAACGTGGTAATTCCGATATTTGGCTTATGGACCTTAGAACACGCAAGTCTAAGCGTCTAACGACCCATCCCGCGATTGATACTTCCCCGAGCGGCTCACCAGACACTCGTTTTATTGTTTTCAATTCAGATCGTGGAGGAACACCGCAGCTCTATGTGATGAATGTTGACGGGAGCAATGTCCGTAGAATCAGTTTTGGACGCGGTCGTTATGCAACACCTGTCTGGTCACCACGTGGCGACTTAATCGCATTTACGAAGCAGTCGCGGGGTCGGTTTTTTATTGGTGTGATGCGTCCGGATGGAAGTGGCGAACGTTTGCTCACCGAAAGTTTCTTGGATGAAGCCCCAACCTGGGCGCCAAATGGCCGTGTCTTAATGTTTTTTCGCCAACAACCCAGTAATTCAAAGGGAAAGGGTGGTCGGACACGGCTCTACTCTGTTGATTTGACGGGATACAATTTGCGCGAGGTCTTGACGCCTGGCGATGCTTCGGATCCTGCCTGGTCATCACTATTGCAATAATGGTCGCTAAATTTTGTGCGGTATTTTTTAGCACTTACATGAATTTTATTGATGGGTGGTTGTATTTGCAGAATCGGCATGCTTATTATCTTAACGTTTCATGGATTTTGTGGTTAATTACCTCGTGTCTGACGCTTAAAGGTGGAAAAATGCGCATGAAAATCTTGAGCATAGCTGCTACTTTATTACTTGTTGCGGCGTGTGCGTCTGAAGAAAAAGAAGTTGCAACGTCTTCTGGATCAGGTGCGTCCCAAAAGAATTCGACGTCGACGAGTGCATCGACGAGTGCATCGACGAGTGCATCGAGCATAACCGCACCCGCGCCGGGCACTGCCGAGGAATTTATCACAATAGGCGATAGAGTCTATTTCGATTTTGACAAGGCAGAAATTCGCACTGACGAGACGTCGACATTGAACGATCAAGCCGCGTGGCTGAAGAAATACATGAACGTTATGATTGTCGTAGAAGGTCATGCCGACGAACGAGGTACCCGCGAATATAATCTCGCACTTGGTGAGCGACGAGCAAATGCAGTCAAGGAGTATCTCGTTAGTCGAGGTGTTTCGGCAGGTCGGATTGAAACTGTCAGCTATGGGAAAGAACGGCCTGCCGTTCTTGGTTCGAACGATTCTGCCTGGGCGCAGAACCGTCGTGGTGTAAGTGTTGTTCGAGGTGGCGCGGGTTAACCTTCATTCCCGCAATTGCACTTGAGTTATACAACGCGCGCCGCTTTTTGAGTCGACGCGCATTGTTACGTCATAGTCTAGCCGCAATTTAAGCGGAATATGTGCTGATGTCAGTTCGACCAATATCCATTCTAGGCTTTGTGATAGCGATGGCCTATTCATTTTTTTCTGGGACCCCTGACGTGGTCGCTCAGAACTCATCTTTTGTAAATGAACTTGAGCGCCTGCGCCGAGACATGAATACACTTCAAACGTATGTGTTCCGCGGCGGGAAAGGGCTTATAGCAGAGAATACCGCTGGAGTGTCTAAGGAATTTGCAAGCCAAGATGCTGTTTCACAGTTGCAGTTGCAGATCCAAGAGATGCGTCGTTTGATGAGGGAGATGAATGGGCCGCTCGAAGAGCTACAGTTTAAGATGAAGCGCAGTGCCGAACGGCTTGATAAGCTGGTAGCGGATGTTGATTTACGATTGCGTGTCATTGAAGAAGGTCAGTCCAAGGGCTCTGCTTCTTCCCACGGCTTCCAAACTAATAGGGCTACTGGCTTGGGACAACAAATTAGAAGATCATCGGAAGATAGCGATACTGTTACGTCTTCTAACACTGTTCAAAAGGGAATTAAGCCGGGACTAAAACCAGGTCAACAAGCTTTTGGTGTGATTAGTTCGCGGGATCTCAATCAATATAAAGAGAGCGGCACAATGGTGCCGGCTACGGCGAACGAGGGGGTTTTGCCTCAAATGACGAAGTCACAGCAGCCAATTCGGGCTGCTGGAGTTTCAGCAGCACCTGGGCCGGCGCCCGTGACATCTTCGGCGTCTCAAACGGCAAATACCGGAGCCAGTGTCCTCCCCGAGGGCACGCCCGAAGAGCAGTATAAGCATGCTTACGGTTTAATGATGAAGCGAAATATGTCTGAGGCGGAAAGCGTTTTGAGGGCATTCTTGGCTCGGCATCCAAAGCATGAATTGGCGGACAATGCTGGCTATTGGCTCGGTGAGACGCATTATGCGCGGAAGGACTTTCAGGAGGCGATTCGTGTCTATTACGACGCGTATAAAAATTATCCGAAGGGTAACAAGGCACCAGCGGTTTTGTTAAAGCTCGGCATGTCACTTACCTCGATTGGGGAGAAAGAGTCTGCTTGCTCCGCTTACGAGGAGCTCGTTACCTCGCATCCCGATGCCAACCCACGTATTCTTCGGAAAGCCTCGCGGATGAGTAAGAAGCTCGGTTGTAAATGAGTGGACTGGGCACTAAGGCTGACCCGATTACTCCCAGCGAATTTACCGGACTGATGCGAGCTTATGAGCCTTTCGAACCGGCTGCAAAGGTCGCCGTAGCGTGTTCTGGTGGGCCAGATAGCATGGCGCTGGTTATTCTTACGCAAGATTGGGTAGAGTTAGTGGGAGGGAAGCTTACCGCACTGATTGTTGATCATCGTTTGCGAGACGAATCGACTGCAGAGGCCAATTCTGTTGCCCAACGAGTGAAATCCCTTGGTGTGGAAGCCGTGATATTGACACGTCCTGGTGAAGGCCCTTCGGCGAATTTGCAAGAGAGGGCGCGCGAAGCTCGATACCGGTTACTGTTTGAATGGTGTGCTGTGAATGCCGTATTGCATCTGCTGGCTGCTCACCATAAAGATGATCAAGCGGAAACTGTTTTAATGCGTCTGAATCGTGGCAGTGGTGATGATGGCCTGGCTGGTATGCCTGCCCTCCAGGAATTCGGCCCATTGCGGTTACTTCGTCCATTGCTTCCGATAACAAAGAACCGACTGCAGGCAACTGTAAACGCCAGTGGCCTGCAATCTGAGAAGGATCCGTCGAATGATGATCTTCGATTTGATCGTGTCAGAATTAGGCGACGTATTGAGAGATCAAATTCCAGCCCCCGTTGGTATAAGATTGGCGCGAAGGCTTCCATAAGGCGGGCAGCGCGCGACGATTTGATGTCCAGTCACCTCGCTTTAAATTGTGAAATTTATCCTGAAGGTTACGCACGCCTACAAAGCGGATTTTGGCGAGGTGCATCCGATGAAATTACGTTGCGTGCTCTTTCAGCGCTTGTCTCAGCGATTGGTGGCCGTTTACATCCTTTACGCAGACGCAAGGTACGCGAATTATATCTCAAGCTGGACGAGGATCGTTTAGGCGGTGGGGCTACGTCCGGGGGATGCCGCATAGTGCCGGAACTAAATGGTAGCGTGCTCGTAATGCGCGAAATTGGTTTGGTTCGCGAATGTATATCTGCCTGCGGGCGCATAAAGTGGGATGGCCGTTTTGATATCGACATGCCCCGGAATAATTTGAATTATAAGATCCAAGCATTGGGTTCTTCAGGATTACGCTTAATTCGGGAAGTTCAGCCGAATATCGGGACGATCCAAATTCCAAAGCTGGTTCTAGAAACATTGCCGGCTGTCTGGGGTCTTGAAGGTGTGATGGAGGTTCCCCACCTCTCTTATTCATGCCAAGGTTCAATTGGTAACGGAAAAATTGTTAGTAATATTTGCTTCGCTCCGACCCGTCCGATACAAGCAACGCGCTTTACAATTTAAGTTTCCGTGTTCAACACTATGTGTTTGGGGATCGTGTATTCACGCACCGAAGGCAAAACTTCGGAGCAAATAAGGGACAAAAAAGCTGTTTAGTCGTAATCTCGCACTTTGGATAATAATTGTTGTTTTGATAGTTGGACTTTTTAATTTGTTCCAATCTTCGTCGTCTGATCGCAATGCACAGACTGAAATCCCATATTCCGAATTTCTTCGGGAGGTTGGCAATGGGCAAATCAAATCCGTCATTATTGAAGGCAGTGAAATAACCGGTTTCTACAAGACTAGTGGGACATCGTTTAATGTCGTTGCTCCGGACGACCCGAAACTCGTCGAGCGCCTGATGGATCAAGGCGTAGAGGTTCGTGCACAACCGACTGATGAAGAAATGCCCGCACTCTTTGCCGTGCTGATTAATTGGTTCCCAATGCTGCTTCTTATTGGTGTTTGGATATTCTTCATGCGCCAGATGCAGTCGGGTGGTAGGGGCGCAATGGGGTTTGGAAAATCACGTGCGCGTTTGCTTACCGAAAAGACGGGGCGCGTCACATTTGAAGACGTAGCCGGTATCGATGAGGCGAAGCAAGAACTAGAGGAAATTGTCGAATTTCTGCGGGATCCTCAAAAATTTCAAAAGTTGGGCGGCCGGATCCCGAAAGGGTTGCTCCTGGTGGGGCCACCGGGAACAGGTAAAACGCTGCTTGCGCGCGCGATCGCCGGCGAGGCGAATGTTCCATTTTTCACAATTTCCGGTTCGGAATTTGTCGAGATGTTTGTCGGAGTGGGTGCTAGCCGAGTCCGCGATATGTTTGAGCAAGCGAAAAAGAACGCGCCCTGTCTTCTGTTTATTGACGAAATGGACGCTGTCGGGAGGCATCGTGGAGCTGGTCTTGGGGGTGGAAATGACGAGCGTGAACAGACGCTCAACCAGTTGTTAGTCGAGATGGATGGTTTTGAGACGAACGAGGGTGTAATCTTGATCGCTGCGACGAACCGCCCCGACGTTTTAGATCCTGCGCTTTTGCGACCCGGCCGGTTCGACCGTCAGGTCGTGGTGCCGAATCCAGATATTCGCGGACGTGAGTTGATCCTGAAGGTCCATTTGCGGAAGGTGCCATCGGCACCCGATGTCGATGCGAAAATAATTGCACGTGGGACACCAGGATTCTCTGGCGCTGATCTAGCGAATCTTGTCAATGAAGCTGCACTGTTGGCGGCCCGCAAGAATCATCGTGTCGTCTCTATGCAGGAGATGGAAGACGCGAAGGACAAGGTCATGATGGGTGCAGAAAGGCGCTCCATGGTTATGGGCGAAGACGAAAAGAAATTGACGGCATATCACGAAGCGGGGCATGCCTTGGCGACTGTTCATTCGCCGGCCTCGGATCCAATCCATAAAGCAACAATTATTCCGCGGGGCCGCGCACTGGGAATGGTTATGCGTTTGCCAGAAAAAGATGTTCTGGCGTTTGCTCGCGATCAAATTCAAGCGAACTTGGTGGTTGCAATGGGAGGACGTGTAGCGGAAGAGCTCATTTTTGGTCATAATAAAGTCACGACAGGGGCATCCAACGATATTATGCAAGCCACGGAATTAGCGAGAAAAATGGTCACCGAATGGGGGATGAGTGATAAGCTGGGCCCGCTTCGTTACAACGACAATCAGGAAGAGGTTTTCCTCGGCCATGCCGTTACGCAGACAAAAAATGTCTCGGAAGCGACAGCAAAAGTCATTGATGAAGAAATTCGGCGGATAGTAGATGAAGCTGATGAAAGATGCCGTGGAATTATTGGTGAGAATGTGGAGCAATTGCATGCTATTGCAAATGCCCTGTTAGAGTACGAAACCCTGACGGGTGATGAGGTTCTGGCGCTTACACGCGGTGAAACCATCGTTCGGAGTGATCCTGATGATGATGATGAAACACCAAGTACTGTTCGATCATCGGTGCCGAGAAGCGGCGCAGTTAAGCCTGGCTCGGATATGGAGCCAGAGCCGCAGCCTGGAAGTTGATTTTTTGACCTCTTGTAACGGCTCGCCCTAGCGCGATCCGTTTCGTATTGCACCCAACCTGTCGCTCAAGTAAATACGCAGTATGACTTTTGGGTTATGCGGCGTGACTATCGTCTGGATGTTAACAGATGATGCGTAAATATTTCGGTACTGATGGGATCCGGGGTACGGCTAACACCGAGCCGGTGACGCCCATTACTTTGTTACGTCTTGCTATGGCCGCCGCTGAGTTGTGCCGCCGCGGCAAGCACCGACATCGTGTTGTAATCGGCAAAGATACCAGGCTTTCGGGTTATATGCTGGAACCGGCGTTGGTTTCGGGGTTCATTGCGATGGGTATGGACGTAATGCTCGTTGGACCAATGCCGACGCCAGCTGTTGCGATGTTAACTCGATCCTTACGAGCGGATGTTGGTGTAATGATTTCAGCATCACACAACCCGTATCAGGATAATGGGATAAAGCTTTTCGGTCCAGACGGATACAAGTTGTCGGATAAAGAAGAGACGGCAATCGAAACCTTAATGGACGAAAAAGATTTCCAATCAGCGGAAGGAACGGCGCTTGGTCGGGCGACCCGTCTGGATGATGCACCCGGTCGCTATATAGAGTTTGTAAAACACACGTTCCCAAAGAACTTGCGTCTTGATGGTATGAAAATCGTCGTCGATTGTGCAAATGGTGCTGCCTATAAAGTTGCCCCGACTGTTTTTCATGAATTAGGCGCAGATGTGGTACCGGTAGCGACCCTACCGGATGGTATTAATATTAATCGTGACTGTGGCGCAACGGCCCCAGAGACGATGAGCCAACAAGTTGTCACGCATGGCGCGGATTTGGGGATAGCGCTCGATGGAGATGCAGATCGCCTAATTATAGCTGACGAAAACGGTCAGATTTTGAATGGCGATCAGGTTATGGCGACGATTGCGAGGGCATGGCATGCGACTGGCAAACTCCGAGGCGGTGGCGTCGTGGCTACTGTAATGTCCAACTTAGGCTTCGAACATTTTTTAGAAGGGTTCGGCCTGGAGTTAGTTCGAACGGCTGTCGGAGACCGCAATGTTGTAGACTACATGCGGACACACGATCATAACGTCGGTGGCGAGCAGTCCGGCCATATCATCTTGAATGACTTCAGTACCACTGGTGACGGACTTATCGCTGCCTTGCAGGTTCTTGCCTCGGTCATAGAAAATAATCGGCCGATTAGCGAGGTTTGCCGGCACTTCGAAGCCTTGCCTCAGGTATTGCGGAACGTAAAATTCAACAACTTGAATCCGTTAGAAAACGATACAGTGAAGGAAGCGATTTGTGCGGGTGAAGCCCGACTGTCTAAGGTTGGTCGCTTAGTTATTCGGCCGTCGGGAACAGAACCGGTAATTCGTGTTATGGCCGAGGGGAATGATAGCGAACTAGTTGAAGAGGTGGTTGGAGATATAGTTGAGGCAATCGAGAAGGTGACGCAAAGGTGATGCCGAAACATATTAAACCAGGGCGTGTATTGATTGTTGCGGGTTCTGATTCTGGAGGTGGTGCGGGAATTCAAGCAGATATCAAGTCGGTCACAGCGACTGGTGGGTTTGCAATGACGGCGATCACAGCATTGACAGCGCAAAATACAACCGGAGTTTATGGTATCGTGCCGGTCGACCCCGACTTTATCGAACAGCAAATGCGCTTGGTGCTGGAGGATATTGGAGCTGATTGTATTAAGACGGGCATGCTGCACAGTTCCTCGGTAATAGAGAAGGTAGTGGACGTCTTAATTGATATGGTGCCAGATCGCCCTCTTGTCGCGGATCCAGTAATGTTTGCAAAGGGTGGCCATGCTCTACTGGAGCCGGAGGCGATGGATGTCTTACGCGGTCGTCTGGTCCCGAGAGCATGTATTGTGACACCAAATATTCCCGAGGCCGAAGCACTTGCTGGCATGACGATTTCTGGTGTGGAAGACATGAAATTAGCGGGCGAAGCCATTCGAGAACTTGGCGCAACAGCCGTTTTATTAAAAGGTGGTCATCTAAAGGGTGAAACTCTCACAGATGTTTTGGTCTCGCCTGATGGCATTGAACTCTTTATCGACCAACGTATTAATACCAGGCACACGCACGGAACTGGATGCACACTAGCTTCCTCGTTGGCGGCAGGTTTGGCTTCCGGATTAGGTGTTACCGAAGCAGTGCAGCGGGCCCGTGCCTATGTGCGTGCGGCTATAATTTCGGCGCCAGGTTTCGGATTGGGACACGGCCCAATGGACCATGGCCATCCGCTACGACGGTCTTAAGCTTTTCAGGATCCACTTATGTCTAAATTTATAGATCCCGTTACGACGTCGGTAATCCAGCACCGTTTGACGGGAATTGTTGAAGAGATGGGAGAGGCAATGCTCCGCACGTCTTACTCCCAAATTCTAAATTCGAGTCGTGATTTTTCGATGGCGATCTGTGACGAGGTTGGTGATCTGGTGTCGCAGGCCGAGCATATTCCAGTTCATGTCGGGGCCATGTCTTGGGCTGCGAAGGAAGTTATCGATTATTTCAGAGATAACATTCATAACGGTGACGTATTCCTGCTTAACGACCCGTATTATGGCGGTAGCCATTTGCCGGACGTTACCGTCATCGTACCTGTCTTTGCAGATGGAGGTTGCAGGTTCTGGACGCTAAATCGTGCACATCACTCGGATATCGGCGGTGCGACGCATGGTGCCTATAATGCCGCCGCGCGCGAAATTTGGCAGGAAGGCCTTCGTATTCCGCCGATAAAGCTAGATGAGAAAGGTAAGCGACGTGAGGACATTCACCGTATGTTGGCTGTTAATGTTCGCCATCCCAGGGATTTTGAGGGTGATCTCGCAGCTCAGATTGGTTCCGTTAAACTAGGTGAAAAACGCTTGGCTGAATTGATCCGGGAGTTTGGTGTTAAAACCGTCTCCGATGCGAAGGAGCGCATCCTGGATGCAGCGGAGATACAGGCCCGGGAGGTACTCGAAAGCTGGCAAGATGGCGTCTATCTCGGGGAAGCATTATTAGACGATGATGGGCGTGGTAATATTGATATTGCTATCCGCGCGAGGGTTACGGTCAAGGGCAGCGAAATCGAAATTGATCTTTCTGAATCCGATCCTCAAGTTGAAAGCTTCATCAATTCGTCATTTGCAAATTCGCAATCTGCGGTTGTTATGGCTTATGCCTATTTGCTTGACCCAGGCATCGCACAAAATGCCGGCACAATTCGCCCACTCTCCGTAAAAATGCGGGAAGGTACAATTGTTTGGGCGCGGCCGGGCGCGCCTGTCACTTTGTGCACTTCGCACTGCAGTCAGGAAATCATCGAAGCGATTGTTGATGCACTTGCGCAGGCCTGTCCGGAACGTGCGATGGCAGGATGGGGTAAACGTTTCAGAATTGCTATTAAGGGGGAAGATCCGAGAAGCAGAAAAACATTCATTTGGCATATGTTTCATGCCCGTCCGGGCGCTGGGGCATCCTCGGGTGGTGATGGATGGCACGGTAGCGGTGAGTGGCACTCGGCAGGGGGATTAAAATTTGGTTCAATTGAAGTCGCTGAAACACGCTTTCCGCTTTACTTTGAACATCATGAATATCGCAGCGGTTCTGGTGGAGATGGGAAATTCGTTGGTGGCGCTGGCTGTGAGCTTCTTATGCGCCTTGAGACAGAAACGCCATCTGTGGTGAATACGGCGGGTGAAGGCACGCGTCACGCTGGTGCTGGTCGAGAGGGCGGTATTGATGGTGCTACACATGCATATCGTGTTTTGAGCCCTGATGGTACTATTCGCGAATTGAAGACAAAAGAAGAAGGTGTCCTAGTGGCGGCTGGAGTAGTTTTTGACGTTCGATCGGGTGGTGGCGGTGGCTGGGGTCCATCAACAGAAAGATCCCGGTTGTTTCGAGAAGAAGATTTACTTCAAGGTTTGGAGCCCCTGCGTCACAGCACTTCGGGGAGCGATTGATTTAAATGTACCGTATCGGAATTGATATAGGTGGCACATTCACCGATTTGGTTTTAGTTGATGGATCCGGCGAGGTGGTTTTCGGGAAAACGCCTTCTAATCCTGAAGATCAATCCATTGGAGTGATGGCTGGTTTACAGATGTTAGCTGAGCGCGTCGGCTTGGAGGTTGATGCGCTCCTCAGGGAGACAGAGCGTATTGTTCATGGCACGACGGTTGCCACCAACGCATTATTAGAACGTAAGGGCGCAAAAGTCGGTCTGTTAACGACTGAAGGACATCGCGACGTTCTGGAAATGCGTGAAGGGTTGAAACCGGAGCGTTATAATCTTCGGTTGGCTCGTCATCCAGCCTTGGTGCCGCGGAATATGCGGTTTGGTGTTAAGGAGAGAGGGCGACATACGGGCGCAATCGAATTACCATTAGATTTTGAATCTCTCGACGCATCTATTGATGCGTTGATCGCGCATAGTGTTGAAGCGGTTGCTGTTTGTTATCTCCATTCCTATGCGAATGCGGCGCATGAACATGCGACGCTAGAGCGGCTCAAAAAGAAAATGCCGGGCGTATACGTTTCTTTGTCGTCGGAGGTCTTGCCGCACATCAAGGAATATGAGCGAGTTTCAACGACAGTGGTGAATGCATATGTTGGACCGGTATTAGAGCGCTATCTCAGTCAATTGGAAGATCGTTTACGTTCAGCTGGTTACAAAGGCCCAGCGCTGATAACGCTTTCACATGGCGGTGTCGCGCCGATTGACGAAGCGGTTCGTATGGCTGCTGGAACGGTGCTTTCGGGCCCTGCAGGCGGTCTCTCTGGCGCCAAGTATGCGGGCGATTTGCTCGAACTTGACCAAATGATCACATTCGATATGGGCGGCACGTCGTCGGACATTTCTTTGATTTTAGACGGTGAAGCGACATTATCGTCTGATCGCAGCGTTGCCGGCGAAAAAATAGCACTCTCAAGTTTGGATATCGTAACATTGGGGGCCGGCGGTGGTTCAATCGCTTGGGCGAGTTCCGGTGGATTGTTAGAAGTTGGTCCACAAAGCGCTGGTGCGCTTCCTGGTCCGGCTTGTTATGGTCGCGGAGGTACTCAGGCTACTGTGACCGATGCTAATGTCGCTCTTGGCTATCTCGATCCGACAAATTTCTTGGGCGGCAGCGATAATCTCGATATTAATGCAGCCCATCTCGCCTTAGATGCTCTTGGCGAAAAACTTGAGGTGGGCCGTTTGGCTGTGGCGGAAGGCATCTTCAGGGTTGTGAATACACAGATGTCCGAGGGTATTCGCTTGGCGACTGTCCGTCGGGGTGTTGACCCGAGACGGTTTGCACTTGTGGGCTTCGGTGGAGCCGCGGGCCTTCATGTAACCTCCCTCGCGCGTCTACTCGACCTAAAACGAGTGGTGGTGCCGCGCGTGGCATCTGTTTTATCGGCATGGGGTATGTTGACAACCGATCTTCGTTACGAGGTGACGCGGACGCACGTTGGTGAAGTGGGCGAACTTGACCCGCAGGATATTCGTGGCTTGTACAATGAACTTGAGGGCCTAGCGGTCGGTGCGGTTGGCAGATGGTTTGATGGGCCAATCCGCGCCGAACGCAAAGCGGATATGCGCTATGGCGAACAAATATTTGAAATCGACGTCGATCTCAGGGATCTTGATTTTTACCGAGAGGATCTCACGAGTGCGATGAAGTTGGCTTTCGAAGCGCGCCATGAACAGCTTTATACCTATGCGCTACCCGATCGTGAACCTGTGCTGGTGAATGCCCGTGTTGCCGCGATAGGGAGATTGGCGGCAACGCCGACAGAGCCACCCATAGCGAAAGGTTTTGGTGTACCAGCTGCGGGTATGCGTCACATCTATTTGGATGGTTGGATTGAAGCGAGCGTCTTTGCATTTTCCGACTTGCAAGCCGGACAGGTGATTGAAGGACCTGCGATTGTTGAGGGTGATACGACGACGGTACTTTTGTTGCCGGCCGATAAAGCGGTAGTAAGCGAGATTGGTTGGCTGGATATCGCGGTGGGCGTATAGGGCTTCAATTAAACTCAATATTGCGCAAATTATTGTTAATCAGGATATTGGCGAGACTAGGAAAAGGGTATTAGTGAAGCTAAATATATTCGCTAATGCTAAATTTAGAGCTCCGCTGTATTCGTTATTTCATAAACTAGCGCGAACTTGTGTATCAACGTTGTACATTCAAATGTCTTAATAACTGATTTGGATGGTTTAGATTTTCCGCAATCGAAGTTGAGAACGAATGCTGTACGTAATTTGTACTGCTCAGCCATTTCACTCCGGAGAAAACTATGAGAATTCCGATATATCAAGTTGATGCCTTTGCGGACACTACTTTTAGCGGAAATCCGGCGGCTGTGTGTCCGTTGGATCAATGGTTGCCAACGGAAACAATGCAGGCCATTGCAGAAGAAAATAATTTATCGGAAACAGCGTTTTTTCTACCTAATGGCAGTACGTTTGATATTCGTTGGTTTACGCCAAAGGCGGAGATCGACCTTGCGGGGCATCCAACTTTAGCAACAGCCCATACGATCTTTACGTATCTTGACCCGGGTAGGCAGCAGGTCATTTTCAACACGCGTCTCGGCGATACACTTGGAGTTGTTCTTCAAGGAGACATTCTGACGATGAACTTTCCAACGCGACCGCCCGCACCAGCGGATGGCGTTGATCAAATGGCGGATGCGCTGGGCGCACGGCCAAAAGAATTTTTGGAAGCGCGCGATGGTTTTGCAGTGTTTGAAACGGAATCCGACGTTCAGGCGCTAGAGCCAGATATGAGCAAACTCTGCGCTACCGAATACCTTGGTGTCATCGCGACGGCACCCGGCAATAATGTTGATTTTGTCTCACGTTTTTTTGCACCATCTCACGGCATTCCGGAAGACCCAGTGACGGGGTCTGCTCATTGTGAACTCATTCCCTATTGGGCGGCGCGTCTGGGTAAGAGTAAACTCTTTGCCCGCCAAATCTCGAAACGGGGAGGCTATATTTACTGTTCATATCTTGGTGACCGGGTAGAAATTGGGGGAAAAGCTGTGACTTTTATGCGAGGTGAGATCGAATTTTGAATTTGCTTGTTGGCGCCTTCCATTGACTAAATCTATCTCTGAAAACGGGTCCGTACTCGCTGTCTTTAGTGCGGGGCTTACCGCTACAGTTTTTTGGGGGTTGACACCCGCTATGACGAAGTTCGTGGTTGCAGAGGTTGATCCATTTACTGTTGGCGCGCTTCGTACTGTCGTCGCAGGCCCGGTTTGTCTTGTTGTTGCGTTAATTGTCGGGCTGTCTTTGCCCAAATCAAGATCATCTTGGGTATTAATGGGATGTTCTGTAATAGGCTGCTATATAGGCTTCCCCGTGCTTTTTACACTTGGCCAAGCGGAGACTACGACAGCACATGCAGCACTAATAATAGCGATTATGCCCATTTTAACCGGGTTATTTGCGGCAATTACAGAACGCCGTATGCCGGTTAGAGGGTGGTGGCTTGGGTCATCAACGGCCTTTTTAGGTGTTACTTTTTTGGTTAGTGCCCGTTTTGGTTATAGCACAGGCGGGGATTCACTGGATGGTGATCTCTTGTGCCTTGCTGCCGCAGTTTGTGGTTCAGCTGGTTATATTGCTGGAAGCCAATTGACCACGGAAATAGGTACTTGGGGAACGACTTTCTGGGGACTGGCTATTGCTGGTCTCTTCGGCGGCGGTGCTCTTTTACTCGGACCCGATAATACTGACTGGTCTTCTGTTTCCGGATACGGATATGCGACGCTCCTATATCTTGCTTTTTGTGGTTCGATTTTGGGATACGTGGCTTGGTACTGGGCGTTGGCACGTGGCGACGCAATGCGTGTTTCATCGATCCAGTTTCTACTGCCAATTATTGCGCTTGCTGTCGCTATTCTCGGTCTTGGTGAGGAGATGACCATACCTTTGTTAATCTCGGCTTGTGCAATTGTAGGCGGAATTGCGGTTGCTCAACGTTCATGAGGCACGCACTTTTGAACCTAATTCAAGGAATACAATATGTTGGCAAACAAGGATGAGATTAGCGCTGCATCGGAACTTGTTAGGCGATATATGCAGCCAACGGCGCAATACTGCTGGCCATTATTATCGGCGCGATGTGGTGCAGAAATTTGGGTAAAACATGAAAATCATACACCAACAGGGGCCTTTAAAGTGAGGGGTGGCCTGATTTATATGGATTCGCTTAAGCGCCGTGCTCCAAATACTACCGGGGTAATAACTGCTACCCGTGGTAATCATGGACAGTCGGTAGCGTTTGCTGCGCGAACCTCTTGTGTAGCCTCCGTTGTTGTTGTGCCGCATGGCAATAGTTTTGAAAAGAATGCATCAATGAAAGCCTTTGGTGCGGAGCTTATCGAGCATGGAAAAGACTTCAATGAAGCATTCGATTTTGCAAAAACTCAAGCAATAGAACGTGATTTGACTTTTTTCCCTTCGTTCGACTCGAATTTAGTTGCGGGTGTCGCGACTTATGCGATGGAATTGCTTACGGCTTCGCCGGACCTAGAAACGATTTACGTTCCGATTGGTCTTGGTTCTGGTATTTGCGGTGTAATGTCCGCGCGAGATGCATTTGGCTCAAAGGCGGATGTAGTCGGTGTTGTTGCGGAGAATGCGCCTACATATGCGTTGTCGTGGAAAGCCGCAGAGCAGGTACCTACAAATTCAGCGGAAACGTTTGCTGATGGATTGGCGGTTCGTATTCCAGATCCCCGTGCACTTGAAGCTATTCTTGCTGGTGCCGCTCGAGTGCTAACGGTATCGGAAGACGAAATGAGAGCTGCAATCCGATATTATTACACAGATACTCATAATGTTGCTGAAGGTGCGGGCGCGGCATCGCTTGCAGCATTTTTGCAGGAGAAAAATGCGATGTCGGGAAAAAAAGTCGGGGTCATTCTATCAGGTGGTAATATCGACCGCGGCGTTTATCTAGATATTTTATCAGAGGACTTGTAAGTCTAGGCTTCATTATAGGCTCCTATATTCTATGCCGTTAAATTGGCGAAAAGAAAAATGTTTCTCTATGCGGTTTAGGTCTTCAGTAACGGTCAGCTCATTAGGGGATCCTAATTAAAGCTATCTTCCGCCACGAAGAGGAAATTCAACATGAACCGGGCCGCAACGAAGCTTTCTCAACTTTAGTCTCAAAAGATATAGATAAGATGGGAGGCAGCGATGAGTGATAAAATGCGCAGGAATTTGGCATCATACGCTGATGGGGTGCGGATCGTCCGGGCAATCGAATATTTATCGGATAATTTCGAGATACAGCCATCTCTCGACGATGCGGCCCGTGTAGCCGGCATTAGCAGTTATCATTTTCAACGAATATTTACTCGCTTTGTTGGCATAAGCCCAAAAAATTTCGTTCAGCATTTGTCTTTGAAGCGAGCGACGGAAAGCTTGGCTAACTCGATCTGTGTGTCGGATGCGGCTCACAGCATCGGGCGGTCCGCTCCAGGCCGTCACCATGATTTTTTGGTGACATATGAACACATGACACCAAGCGAATGGAAAACGAAAGCTGCTGGTAAAGAAGTCGTATATGGTTGGCATTTGAGCCCTTTTGGAGATTGTTTAATTGTGGCTAGTGAACGTGGTGTCTGTGGCTTGGCATTCGAGTTAAAGTCAGGTCGGGAAGCCACCATAGAGAATTTGTTCGGTTCCCTTGGTGAGGTGCGGCGCCTTCAGGACGAATCTGCGACTAAGGAATTTGCTGATCGGGCCTTTGATGGTGGCCAATTAAATGTCCTACTTCGGGGCTCGCTGTTCCAATTTAAGGTTTGGAAAGGCTTACTGGGAATACCGTCAGGAGTAGTCACGAGTTACGGTATATTGGCGTTATCGCTGGGTAAACCAACGGCGGTACGTGCCGTGGCGAGTGCGGTGGCGCGCAACCCGGTCTCTTGGTTGGTGCCTTGTCATCGGGTTGTACGGAATAATGGCACAATTAGCGGATATCGATGGGGCCCGGCTAAAAAACGATCCATGTTGGCTGTTGAGTCAGCCGTTTTAGAAGGGCTTACGGATTAGTTCGGTTTGTCGAAACCGCCCCATGCAATAAAGTTGGGGTTTTCGTACCCCGCTTTAGCATATCTGAATGGCTTGCCGTCCAATGTGCTCATGCGGCCGCCGGCGGCCTCTAAAACAGCTTGCCCAGCGGCGGTATCCCATTCCATTGTGCGCCCAAAGCGCGGATAAATATCCGCACCTCCGGAGGCCACGATACAGAATTTGAGAGAACTACCGGCGTTTTTAATTTTACTGATCGTCCGGCCTTCAAGAAGTTTTTTGATCTTCTTTGGATCGCCATGGCGTCGGCTTGCGATAACGGTGACATCATTTTTAGAAACTGTACGAACACGAATTTTGTGCCGGTTTTTATTTAAATCCCTGCAATGGGCTCCCGTTTCTATATGTCCCGTATATGTTTGACTGAGTGCTGGGGCATGCACAACGCCGCAAACCGGACGGCCGTCTTCAATCAATGCGATGTTGACGGTAAATTCCCCACTCTTTTCTACAAATTCGTTTGTGCCATCGAGCGGGTCGACAAGCCAGAAACGGCCGCCACTTATATCTGGTGAATGGCCAGAAGAAAATGCTTCCTCCGCTACGACAGGAATTTCTGGCGTCAAATTCGACAGGCCGGCAATGATAATCTTTTCTGCGATTGTGTCGGCTTCGGTTACCGGGCTATAGTCATCTTTGTATTTGGTAACAAAGCCTTCGCTATAGATGCGCATAATCGCAATGCCCGCATTCAGGGCAAGGGACTCGAGCTTGTCGAGCATTTCGGCCGCAATGGTCATATGTCTTCCTGTATCGAATGCGAAATCTGTTTCGGCGTTATGGGCGAATTGTTTGCGCGAAGAATGCAATAATTCATGGACGTTTCGAAAAAAAGTTAAAAAGTTTAGTCAAAATTGGAACCCTTAGTAAGAATTGGTCAACTCCGTGGATCTAGTGGACGTGAACATGGCCCTGTCACAGTTATGGCTCGAAAAGCCGAATGCAATTATTGAAAACCTGAAAATATAAAATCCTTATTAAGAGGATTTTTTTGAGTCCCAATTAATTTCATTGATGTTATGCAAAAATTTTACGTCTTTGTACCTTTGTAGTAACCAGCTCGATTTTAGCAGAAAAGACCCCGGTCGATTAGACGACCGGGGTAGGGAGCCCAGGGGGGCTGCTTCCTCGGGAGGAAGTTGAATTAATCGAATGCTTCTTCCCAACTTCCGCGCGTTGCGGCTCGGGAGTATTCTGTTGCACGGTTTTCGAAAAAGTTGGTGTGCTCAACGCCATTGAGCATGTCGTCCATCCATGGCAGAGGATTGCAATCTATGTGATGAATTGGGTTGAGACCGAGCTGGCCGAGCCGCCGGTCCGCGATATAGCGTATGTATTGCTTCACGTCCGAAGCCTCCAGGCCCTCCACACCACCCATCTCGAAGGCAAGGTCGATGAAGGCATCTTCATGGTCGACGATGGTTGAGGCCGCAACATAGAGTTCGTGTTGCAATTCGTCGTTCCAGATATCCTCGTTCTCACTGATGAAGGTCTTAAATAACTGGATTATCGAATTCGTGTGCAGAGATTCATCACGCACTGACCATGTCACAATTTGGCCCATGCCTTTCATCTTATTAAACCGTGGAAAGTTCATCAGAATTGCAAAACTGGCGAAGAGTTGGAGCCCCTCGGTAAACCCCCCGAAAACAGCGAGGGTCTTTGCAATATCCTCACGGGTAGCAACACCCCACTGTTGCATGTAGTCGTACTTATCCTTCATTGCCTTGTATTTGAGGAAGGCCTGATATTCGGTCTCGGGCATGCCGAGAGTGTCGAGGAGGTGCGAATATGCAGCGATGTGAACCGTCTCCATATTAGAGAAGGCAGACAGCATCATCTGAATTTCAGTTGGTTTAAAGACCTGCGAGTAATGCTTCATATAGCAGTTGTTGACTTCGACATCTGCTTGGGTAAAGAAGCGGAAAATTTGGGTTAATAGGTTTTGCTCGGCCGGGGAAAGGTTCTTATGCCAATCCTTTACATCGTCAGCAAGGGGCACCTCTTCGGGCAGCCAGTGGATGCGTTGCTGGGTCAACCATGCATCGTAAGCCCAAGGATAACGGAAAGGTTTGTAAATCGGTTTGGCATCGAGCAGAGACATGATCTTAATCTTTCAAATTTTCCGGCCCGTTGCCCCCGCGGTAACCGGTTTTCTTAAATATTCCAATTATTGGCAAGCGAGACATTCTTCGTAGTCGATTTGTTCTGCCGGCTGGTCGCCACCATTGACTTTGCCAAGATGCGGTACGGCCGTCTGATCGCCTTCGTGACTTGCTACAACTTCTGCCCGTTGTATTGATTTGGAGCGGCAGTAGTAGAGGCTCTTGACGCCCTTCTTCCAGGCTTGCAAATGCAATTGATGAAGGTCTCGTTTGTGTATATCAGCTGGCAGAAATAAATTGATTGACTGGGACTGACATATGTATTCGGAGCGGTCGCCTGCGTGCTCCACGATCCAACGTTGATCTATTTCGAAGGCGGTACGGAACACCGATTTTTCATCTTCGTTTAAGAAATCGAGATGCTGTACCGAACCTTCACTGGTGGTGATCGATGACCAAACCTCATCCGTGTCCTTACCCTTTTCGGCAAGTAAAGCACGTAGAAAAGGGTTTCGGACGTTGAACGACCCCGATAGCGTCTTGTGCGTATAGCTGTTCGCAGCAGCTGGCTCTATACCGGGTGAAGCTCCACCACAAATGATAGAAATCGACGCGGTTGGTGCGACTGAAAGCTTGTTTGAGAAGCGCTCCATAATCCCGAAATCTTCAGCATCCGGGCAGGCGCCCCGCTCTTCCGCCAAGAGGCGAGAAGCGGCATCGGCAGCGGTACGAATATGTTTAAACATACGCATGTTCCATACCTTTGCCATTGCACCTTCGAACGGGATCATATTGGCTTGAAGAAAAGAGTGGAAACCCATTACGCCAAGACCGACGGAACGCTCACGCATTGCCGAATATTTTGCGCGGCTAAAATCGTCTGGCGCGTTGTCTATGAAATCCTGCAATACATTGTCTAGGAAGCGCATAATGTCTTCGATAAATCCTTCATCCTTCTCCCATTCAGGATATTTTTCAAGATTTAACGAAGAGAGGCAGCATACCGCAGTGCGATCCTCACCGAACCGGTCGATTCCTGTCGGCAAGGTGATCTCGGAGCAAAGGTTAGAGGTCTTCACTTCCAGGCCACCGAGTTTCTGATGTTCTGGTAGTGCTTTGTTAACATGATCGATATTGATCAGATACGGCTCTCCTGTCTCGACCCGCGACGTCAGAATGCGGATCCAAAGTGAACGCGCGGAAATCTTCCGCAAGACGGACCCGTCTTTCGGGCTGGTAAGTGCCCATTCAGCGTCGGCTTCGACGGCCCGCATAAATGCATCCGGTACTAAAACGCCGTGGTGAAGGTTCAAAGCCTTGCGATTGGGGTCACCACCGGTGGGCCGTCGTAATTCCACGAATTCTTCGATCTCAGGATGATTTAAGGGAAGGTATACGGCTGCACTTCCCCGGCGAAGCGACCCTTGACTGATAGCTAGCGTCAGCGAATCCATTACGCGAATGAACGGTATCACGCCAGATGTCTTGCCGTTATGGCCCACTTGTTCGCCAATCGATCGTAAATTACCCCAATAACTTCCAATGCCGCCGCCGCGGGCTGCCAACCAGACATTCTCATTCCAAAGGCCCACAATACCTTCCAAGCTATCACCAGCTTCGTTTAGGAAACATGAAATTGGAAGCCCTCGTGACGTGCCACCATTGGATAAGATAGGCGTTGAAGGCATAAACCAATGTTGACTCATGTAATCATAAATACGTTGGGCGTGACCGGAATCGTCTGCATAGTGCATCGCGACTCGCGCAAAGAGGTCTTGAAAATCTTCATCGCGCATCAAATAACGGTCTGTCAGAGTTGCTTTCCCAAAAGCCGTCAAATAATCGTCGTGACGCCGATCGATGGTAACACGGATACCACGTTCATTTTGCTTGATATCGAGATAATCTTGGTGGTTCTGGACCGAATTCCCGGAATCCGCCAACAGATCAGAATTATCTTCATTCCGCCTATTGTCAGAGTTATCCACAAGGGCTCTATCCCGCAGAATTATTCCAGAACCGTCCATATTTTATCCCCCTATCCACAGCTGTGGAATGAATATTATGTGAATAAATACCAGATCTCGTATATTATTAAAGTTTACGATACCAGATATGGAAACGTTGTCATCGTGAACAAAACACGAACACACATAATTTTTTAACTTCTTTTTAAAGGAAGTCAAGTTGGACTGGAAAGTAGTGGAAATAAAAAAATTGAGTTAAGGGTTCTGCGAATTATTTGACGGCTGCTCCGTTAGGAGCGTAGGACGGAAGCACCGGAAATGTATCCCATTCGTTGGAGAAGCTAAAAAGATGAAGCTCAATCTCGGTTGTGGCAACCACAAAATCGACAATTTTATAAATGTCGACAAGTTCGTGCATTGTGAGCCGGACGAGGTGGTCGATTTGGAATCGTTCCCTTGGCCTTGGATTGATAACTCGGCCGATGAAGTTGTAATGAGCCATATTTTGGAACATTTAGGTCAAGATACCAACGTCTATTTCGCTATCATTAAGGAGTTGTATCGCGTTTGCTGTGACGGCGCCGAAGTTAGGATCGCCGTGCCTCATCCGCGGCATGACGATTTTTTGAATGATCCGACTCATGTTCGTGCCGTTACAGTCGAGGGGCTCGCCATGTTTTCGAAAAAGGCTTGCGACGATTTTGTTATCCAGAAGGCTGCTAATACACCTTTAGCACATATCCTTGAAGTCGATTTTGAGATGGAGGATATGAAGTTTACACTCGAGCAACCCTGGCTCTCGAAAGTTCAGTCTGGTGTCATGGGTGATACAGAACTTCTGCTCGCGATTCGCCAATATAATAATGTGATCAAAGAGACATCAGTGAAACTGAGGGTGCATAAAAATTAAAAGCTTTTTGAGAGAAGTTGAGAGGTATCATCATGGCTATTGACCGTCCGAATGAACCTGAAAGTCCCACTGGTATTGAAAATCCAAAAATGGGCTGGGGCAGCGATGTTGTTGCGGAGGTAATTCGACAGCTTGATATCCCATATATCGCGATGGTCCCGGGTGCTAGCTATCGCGGTTTTCAGGACAGTCTTGTCAATTATCTCGGCAATCGCGATCCTCAGATGCTTGTTTGTCTGCACGAAGAGCACTGCGTCGCCATTGCTCACGGTTACGCGAAGGTAACGGACAAGCCGATGGCGGCGGCTGTCCATTCGAATGTGGGATTGATGCATGCCACGATGGCAATCTTCAACGCATGGTGCGACCGAGCTCCAGTAATGGTTCTAGGCGCTACGGGTCCTGTCGACGCCGCCAGGCGCCGTCCCTGGATTGACTGGATCCATACGTCGCGCGACCAGGCCGCGTTGGTACGTGACTATGTCAAATGGGACGACCAGCCTGTTTCACCAAAAGCCGCAGTCGAATCGGTCTTGCGCGCCAATCGTATTATGCGCCGTCAACCGCAGGGACCGGTGTATATCGTACTCGATGTAGGTATGCAGGAAGCGAAACTTGATCCCCTGCCATCAATTCCTGATGTATCGCGTTTTAATGTCGAACGGGATCCGGCACCTACCTCAGAATCGGTTCAAGCGGCCATTAGCATGCTAAAAGAGGCTAAATTTCCGCTCATCATGGCTGGCCGTGTTTCGCGTGGTCAAGCCGACTGGGATCGCCGTGTTGCTTTCGTGGAGGCACTCGGTGCGAATGTTATAACTAATCAAAGGACGGCAGCGGCATTTCCAACGCATCATCCTTTACATCCAAATCATCTGAACTATCGAACAACGGAAAATGACAACAAGCTGATCCGAGAAGCCGATGTCATAGTCAATCTTGATTGGCTCGATTTTGGCGGAACATTGCAATCAGCAGGTGGTACGAATGCAAAAGTCATCAGCGTTTCGATGGATGATCTGAACTCGAATGGCTGGTCCTTCGACCACCATGTTTTGCCAGCTGTAGATCTACCAATTTTGACAACACCAGATAGTTTTGTCGCGGCGGCACTCCCAAAGTTACCGCCGGGTAAGAAGTTTTCGTACAATTCCACACCGAGTTTAATGCCTTCGGGTGAAGGTGCAATTGACCTGGTCACGCTTGGTACCGCAGTTGACGCGGCCATTGGCGAGCGCTCGTTCACTTATGTCCGTCTCCCGATTGGTTGGCCAGCGCCAACAATTCGGATCTGCGGGCCGCTAGACTATATAGGGAATGACGGTGGTGCCGGCGTTGGTTCTGGACCTGGAATGGTTGTTGGTTCCGCCTTGGCCCTTCAAGGTTCAGGTCGTTTGCCCGTGGCGATTATGGGCGATGGTGATTTTCTGATGGGGGCATCGGCGCTTTGGACAGCGGCGCATTACGGCATCCCGTTATTGCTGATCGTCAACAATAATCGTTCTTTTGGTAATGATGTGGGACATCAGAAGACTATGGCAGAACGGCGGGGACGCCCGGTTGCGAATAAGTGGATCGGCCAGAGTTTGGAGAATCCGAAGGTCGATATTCCGGCGCAAGCGCGTTCCTATGGTGTATTGGCCGGGGAGACGGTGCGGGATCTGAAGGACTTAAAGCATGCTCTCGAAGCAGGGATTAAGGCAGTTGAAGCTGGAGAGTGTTTTGTCCTCGATGTGGAGACGGCGGACGATAAAGTTCTCTAGCCGGAGGGTAATGACTTATTTAAGAGACCGAGTTCGACGCCAAGTATCTGGCGTGCCAAATACTTTGAGTAGATTCGGCATTGTGAGAATGATCCGCCGGTAAACCAAAGACCCGGTTGGCCGGTTTGTACCCACATGTTGTTTATTTCTTGTGTCTCTGGGTCAACATTCCACACCGTACCAACGCGATCAGCCACATGTTGTCCGTAAAATTTTGGTAAGTCATATGTCGGAGGATGATAACCGGTTGCTAATACTGCTAGGTGCGCCAATTTCGATGAACCGTCTCTCATCTTAATTCCAAATGCTTCAAACCGCTCAATGTCATGATATTGGATAAGTGAGATGCTACCGTTAGCGATTAGGTCGGAACAACCGGCATTGAAATAATATCCGCCACCGCGCGTGCGGTATTTTAGAGGCCAACCCGTGTTTTCTTCGCCAAATTCCAGACGGAACCCCTTTTTCTCGAGCGCCTCGAGTATCGGTTGGTCATGTTTTTGAACCTTGGCCGTGATAAGTTTGTGGTTCGCCTTGATTAGAGATATTGGGAATGACGAATTAAAGAGGTCGAGGTCCTCTGTTCGCTTGGACAAGTCTAGGTAGGCACCATCATAGAGTTGAGCGCTTGGCTCCACATTGACTACCATCGTGGGACTACGTTGAACCATCGTGACGTCAACGCCATTGCTGTAAAGCTCTTGTGCGATATCGTGGGCACTTGTACCAGTGCCGAATACCAGTGCCTTTTCCCCGGTCCAGGTGCTGCCATTATTCAATTGGCTCGAATGCATGACGGTACCTTCGAATAGGTCGAGCGTTGGTATGTTGGGCAATTTAGGTGTACCACTTATGCTGGTTGCCATGATGATGTGCGCGGGACAAACCAAGCGGGTTCCTCCGTCTGACATTCTCAATCGTGCATTCCATTTCTCAGTATTTTCGTCGTATTCGGCACCTTCGAAAGTTGCTTCAGTCCAAAAGTTGAGCTCCATGTGTTCGACATAGCTCTCAAGCCAATTTGCAATCTTGTCCTTTGGAATGTATCGAGGGAAGGTCTTCGGAAACGGCATGTATGGAAGATGATTAACTGAGGTGACGTTGTGTAGTTTGAGACTGTGATAGCGGAGGCGCCAGTTGTCTCCGATCCGTTTCATACTATCGACCACTAGGGCGTCGAGACCGAGTTGCTTCAATTCGACCGCGGATGCAAGGCCGGCATGGCCGCCACCAACGATGAGTACGTCGGGTTCCTTGTTGTCATAGTTCCGCTCCTGGTTTCGCCGATCGAGCCAATTGCCCGTCTCGGTGGAACGATTATGGTTGAGGTCTTCCTCGTTTTGGATAGGCGTATAATTATGGCCGTCTAGTTGCTCGATTGCAGTCATAAGGGACCACGCAACCGTTTGGCCGGAAATTTTCGGATTTTCCACTTTGAAACGGACGACGCCAATGCCGACGCCAATATCCGTTTCGAAACGCAATACCGCTTCGATTACATCTTCGCCCCCGACGGTGTTGAGACGGGGTGGATGTCGTTCAGTAAACAACTCAAAATTACGGGCATTTGCATTCACGCCGCGCGCCAAAAGGGCGTCGATAATTTTTTCAAGGCCGCTTACGGTATCGAAGGTCCAAGTGATACCGCAAATATTCCGCCAGTAACTATCCGATGCAAACAAATGCCGCAGTGCATTCCTGTCGTGCATGTACATCGCCCGGTCCAGAGCCGTGATCCAATCTGCCGCGATTTCCTCAATGTTCGGTTGTGTAAACCCGTCCATAAAAATCCTCTTGTGAACGTGACCGGTACTATCGTTGGATCGACCCAGGACAGACCTATGCTGTTTTTGCCTTAAAAACAGCATTATAGACGGAGTACCCTTAGGTTTACTAATATTCGGGCTATCATAAATTTGATGAGGTAAAAACAACAAAGCCAGTATGAGCTACGCAATTTCCCCAATTTCGAAAGAGGGCGCGCGTGTTATCGGCGTTGCAGAAGGTTTGATAGAGCCGTTTCGCTCCCGTTCGTATGCGGCAGACCGTGCAAACGAAATTAGTTCGGAGAACTATCGCGATATGCAACGTGTTGGGATTGCGGCAGCTTTTGTACCTGAAGAACTGGGTGGTTTTGGGCTACAATCCATCCACGACTGGATGTTAACCATCGTCACGCTTGCGAAAGGTGATGGTTCGGCTGCAATCGCGATCAGTATGCACCTTTCGGCAACGCGCAGTTTGGCGGCGCTCTACCACCGGAGCAAACCAGGTTCGCCTGGGCACAACCGCTCAAAAGACATGCTCGAAGCCGTTGCCAGCAAGGAAATGCTAATTTGCTCCACAACCACAGAGCGGGGTAATGACAATTTGCACCCTTTTACGGAAGTGACCGCTTGCGAAGAAGGTTGGCGCCTTAACGGTGCAAAGAATTTCGTTACCATGTCACCCCTTGCAACACATGTCGCGACGAATGTTCGGATGCGTGATCGTGAGGGCGACTATATTGCGAACGTGCTGATACCGATGGACACGGAGGGCGTCGTGCAGCTCGGTGACTGGGATGCTCTGGGCATGCGGGCTTCCGGCAGTCAGTCAGTTAAATTTGAAAATTGCCTTATACCAAAAGATGCCATTCGAAAAATTGGACCTTGGGGTGTTTGGAGTATTCCGGTTCTGGTGAATCGTACACTTGCAAACGTGCCTTTGGTTGGCGCTTTTCTCGGCATCGGCGAGGCAGCTATGGAGCTCGCGATTGAGGGCCGGAAGAAGGCACCGGATACTGCTTCTCGCCCCGGGGTCGCAAATACACTCGCTGAGATGGAAATCATGCTGGCGACCTCGCAAAGTATTCTTGGTCGACACGGTGAATGTCTCGACTGCTTTATGAGGGAAACAAATGGGGGCGACGAAGCAACCTATGAACAAAGTCATGAAATCATGAAAGATTACCAAAGTGCTAAATGGGTCGTGAACCGCAATGCTATCGATATTGTCGGCCGTGCAATGGACCTTAGCGGAGGCAGTGGTTTCATGGCGCGTAACCCGCTATCACGCCTGTATAGGGACGTTCGGGCTGGACCTTTCATGCAACCGCACTCGCCAATTGATGCGCGCGACTACATGGGCAATGTGTTGCTCGGTATGTATCCGGAGGCCTAAGGGTCGGTTTTCGAAAATTCGACCCTACTTACTTGAAGATACACCGCGTCTTCTTGGTAGTGACTTAAAAATAATATAGGCAGACCAATGTCCGAAATCGCCTTCAAGTCTGCGACACAACTCGCGGCTATGATTCAGTCGAAAGAAATCAGTGCGCTGGAGTTACTCGAGCATTATCTTGATCGGATTGAACGTTTTAATTCTGATCTCAATGCGGTTATTGTGCTCGATACCGATCGTGCCCGAATTCGCGCTAAAGAGGCTGATGTCGCCCTGGCAAATGGTGAGATTTGGGGGCCTTTGCATGGCGTGCCCATGACAATCAAGGAATCCTATAACGTTGCCGGTTTGCCGACGACTAACGGGCGCCCTGAAATGAAAGATAATCTTGCCGAAACGGACGCCTTGTCTGTGGAACGCTTGAAAGCTGCGGGTGTAGTAATCTTTGGGAAGACAAATGTTCCTCTAAATTTGGCAGACTTTCAGACCTATAATGAGGTGTACGGAACCACCAACAATCCATGGGATCTGAATTGTGGACCGGGTGGCTCATCGGGTGGATCGGCTGCAGCGTTGGCGGCAGGACTGTGCGGATTTGAAGCGGGCTCGGACATCGGCGGTTCTATACGAAACCCGGCTCATTTTAGTGGCGTCTTTGGGCATAAGCCCACTTGGGGTTTGATCCCTCCACGTGGGCATGCACTGCCAGGATTTTTGGTTCAACCGGATCTGTCCGTCGTTGGCCCGCTGGCGCGCAGCGCGGCGGACTTAGAAGCTGGCGTGGTGGCCATGGCTGGGCCCGATGAACTTGATGGAGTTGGATTGAAAGTCGATCTTCCACGGCCGCGGCATTTGAAATTGGGAGACTATAAAGTTGCTCTTTGGGTGAACGACGGCATCGCGCCGGTCAGCAAAGAGATCCAAGACCGCGTTGTCGCCGTGGGCAGGACGATAACGGCTGCGGGTGGTAGGGTCGATTACGGTGCCCGGCCGAATTTTGACGCGGTTGAGGCGCATGATATCTTTCGGACGCTATTGTGGTCAACAATGGCGGCGCGAACGCCAGATGCGGATTTTGAAAAATTGTTGGATGCGGCGGGTAAACTATCGCCTGACGATCAGAGTGGCGGTGCGCAAATGCTGCGCATTCAGACAATAACCTATCATGACCATTACACGGCACATAACAAACGCATGCACTTGCGCTGGGCTTGGGATACCTTTTTTGAGGATTATGATGCGCTAATCGCGCCGATCATGGCAACGCCAGCATTCGAACACGACCACAGTGCAATGGCCAAACGCAAAATAACGATCGATGGCGACGAAAGGCCCTATTGGGAACAGCTCTTCTGGGCTGGGTTAGCCGTTTGCTGCTACTTGCCGTCAACGGTAATACCGACGGGGCCTAACGAAGAGGGTCTGCCTATAGGTGTCCAGATAATTGGCCGCCAGTACGGAGATCTTGAGACAATCGGTCTGTCAAAATTACTGGAAGCCGAAGGATACGCTTTCACCCCACCGCCAGGATACTCCTGAGGCTAAATTTACGTGACGTTAAATCTCTTCAAGACGGTACCAGGCCTCTCTCCTTTACTTTTGCTTTCATATAGGCATCAAGGCCGCCAGCCATGAGTATCTCATAGGGTGGGCTGCCTTCCTCCCAGGCTTCTGCCTGTAATTTTTTATCTGTATTAAGATTCCTAACCATACCGGTTACAATATTGATTTCTAGCCGTTGTCCCTCTTCCACAAAGTCCGTAATGCCGGGGGCGACAAGAGTTGGAAGACCCGTATTGACTGCATTTCGCAAATGAATTCGTGAGACGGATTCCGCGATTACTGCGGCTATACCAAGTGCATTTAGCGATTGCGAACCGTTCCTACTTGAGCCACAGCCAAAGTTTATGCCTGCTACGATAATATCGCCAGGTTCGACTTGGTTTTCCGCCCAACCTGGCCGGTTCGCCTCCATGCAAAATTTGGCGGCATCATCCACTGATAGGTTGGGGTTTGCTAGAACACGGTGGCCCGGCATCATAAAGTCAGTACTGATGCGGTCGCCAAATTTCCAAACTCGTCCGGTTCTGGTGGTTTGCATTTGGGTATTCCTCTATAAATATTCGCGTGGATCTACAATTTCACCAGCAATAGCCGATGCGGCGACTGTTGCAGGACTGGCCAACCAAACATGGGAGAGGGGGCTACCCATGCGCCCTGTGAAGTTTCGGTTGCTGGTCGAAATGCAGGTCTCTCCATCTCCGAGAATTCCAAGATGGCCGCCGTAGCAAGGTCCGCAAGTTGAATGTTCTACCAAAGCACCTGCGTTAACCAAAGTTTCAAGATATCCCGCCTTTAAAGCCTCCCCGAAGACGGCTTGTGAGGATGGGCTAACCAGCATGCGAACGTCTGGGTGAACTCTCTTTCCCTTTAAAATTTTGGCTGCGATCTCTAGGTCTTCCAAACGAGCATTTGTGCAAGAACCGAGAAAGGCTTGGTCAATTTTTACGTTTTCGTTTCGTACAGATTCGGCAGGTACTCCGTTTCCCGGGTCGCCAGGCCGTGCCACCATCGGCATTAGATCACTCAAATCGAATTCATATTCCATGGCGTAGGACGCATCATCGTCGGAAAAGATATGCTCATATGGGCGGTTAACTCTACCTTCCAGGAAGGCATCGGTTTTTTTATCTCCCTCGAAGAGGGCAAACTTAGCACCAACCTCAACGCCCATATTAGAGATGGTCCAGCGTTGCGCCATGGTCATCTGTTTAGCGACTGGACCGACATATTCGACTGATTTATAGAGCCCAAAATCCGTGCCGAGCTCGTTGGCGACTTTCAGGATAACGTCCTTACCAACACACCAGTCAGGAAGAATTCCATTCAGGACGACGCGGACAGTCTCCGGTACCCGGAACCAAAGTTCTCCAAATGCTAACACATGCACCGCATCTAAATTCGCATTAGTGACGCAAGCATTAAAAACACCGCCCGCAGTTGAATGGGAATCGCACTGTGCGATGAGCTCTCCCGGCGCATACATACCATTCTCCGCAAATACTTGATGTAGTATGCCACCCCGCCCGTATTCGAAGAAATTCGTGATCTCATATTTCTTCATTAGGCGCCGAACTTCTTTAACCTTGTTTGCCGCTGCGATTGTCGGCGGCGGCGCTTGGTGATCGTCAACCATGAAAACCTTGTCTTTATCCCAGACCCGATCGACACCTAGGGCCTCCAAATCTCCTAATTTATGTCCGCTGGTCGCATCAACCTTGCACCAGATATATTGGCCGGGCTTGACGGCATCAACGTTGGCGTGCGCAGCGAGAATTTTCTCGGCAATGGTCATTCCCATGTCAGTCTCCTAGGCGTTTTCAGTCGCGTAGCGCTCTTCCAGTTCGTAGATTTCAGGCAGCCCTAATAAAGTAGTTGTGGCATTAAACCTTTCCGTATCACGGGGTTCACCAATTCCGCTACCTTCTTTCAACTCTAACAAAGCTTGCCGCACCGCGGCATAGGAAAGTGCATGTCCGCCTCCGGTGATCATCACCTTAAAACCACGTTCATCAAGATTTGACGCTGGCTGCAATTGTCCGTTGTAAAGGCATGGGATGCCTTGTTCGACGAGGCGTGTGGTGTAAATATCGAGATCGTCGACAGACTTAATACCGTCGACGAAAATCAAATCGGCACCCGCGGAACGATATGCCTCGGCTCGCCGAATGGCATCTTCCCAACCGTTGGGCGCGACGGCATCGGTTCGCGCGATAATGACCATATTCGGATCGGACCGCGCATCGAGAGCTGCGCGAATTTTTTGCACGTGTTCTTCCATAGGAATACATTCTTTGCCTTCGAAGAAACCGCATCTTTTCGGGAAAATTTGATCCTCAAGGTGCATTGCTGCGGCCCCTGAACACTCGTACTCTCCAACGGTTCGCTGTACATTTATGGCGTTGCCGTAACCGGTATCCGCATCGGCAACGACCGGAATGTCAACCGCATTGACGATATAGCCGAGATTGGCCACCATTTCCGCCATGCTAGTGAGGCCGACATCCGGCAAACCAATTTGGGCGGACGTGCCATGGCCAGTCATGTAGACCGCCTGCGCACCTTGGCTGGCAGCAATTCGAGCGGTGAAACCGTCGTAGACAAATGGGGCGACGACTAGGCCTTCATCCATGGCTACCCTTAACTTTGCGCCAGAACTACTCATTGCACTTTCTCCTGCTTTAGGTCGTAACGCTCCTCATACTCATAGACCTCAGGAACGCCCAGAATGTCGTTAACAGTCTCGCCCTCAGGGGGTGGTCCGTATTGTGCGATTGTTTGACGCGTCGTACCGCTTGAATTGAGTTCCTGCATTGCAGCGGTTGCGCTTTTAAAGACTGCGGCAAGCGATAAACCGGCCAGGATTTGGATTTTGAAACCTTTGGTTTCTGCCTCTTCGGCGGTAACTAGTCCGCCGTTGTAAAGACAGGGTGTCCCCTTAAGAGCGAGCTCGGTGCTATAGATACTCAGCTCCTCTAGCGTCCGGATACCATCAACAAAAATCAGGTCTGCGCCAGCGTTGTGGTAGGCCCGTGCCCGAGTTAGGGCATCCTCCCAGCCATTTGGCGCCAAAGCATCTGTTCGCGCAATTATAACAGTATCTGGATTTGTGCGCGCGTCGAGCGCTGCTCGTATCTTCTGTACGTGCTCTTCAAGTGGAATGACGGCCTTGCCTTCCATAAAGCCGCATTTCTTGGGAAAGACTTGGTCTTCGATGTGAAATCCGGCGACGCCAGCGCGTTCGTACTCGCGAACAGTTCGCCTCACGTTGATTATATTCCCGTAACCGGTATCCGCATCTGCGACAACGGGCAATTCCGTGGCTCTGCAGATATGACGCAGGTTCTGTGCCATTTCTGTTTGTGTAATGAGGCCCACATCTGGGTAGCCATAACGTGCCGCCGTGCCAAAGCCAGTTACATAAACTGCTTCGAAACCGGTACTTTCAACGGCTTTGGCAAAGAGCGCATTGTATACACCCGGTGCTAGGACCAAACCCTGTTTCATCAGTTGCCGTAGTCTTTTCGCTGAACTCACGTTTCACCTCCTCGCAAATGCTCCTTAAGAAGGAGGTATATCGACGATTAAGTTTTCCACCTAGTCGGTATTTTCTTTCATTGCTGCAAGCTCACTGAGTGTTATTGGTTTGATCGGCGGACGGAGACGGTAGTAACCGATTTCTTCCGCACTCTTACCCTGCGCATCCGCGATGACTTCTGTGACAGAGAGGCCGCACATGCGGCCTTGACAGGGACCCATTCCGCATCGCGTATAGGCTTTCAATTGGTTGGGGTCGGTGGCTCCCTCTTGAATGCATTTCCGGATATCACCTGCTGTAACTTCCTCGCAGCGGCAGACGAGGGTATCGTTAGCGGGTGCGAGAATGTCTGGACTCGGATGGTAAAGTTGATCGAGCAACGGTCGAATACTGCCGATTCTGTATTGTTCACGGCGGAGTGGCTTGGCTTGGATGTCCCGCTGTGATTTGTCAATTTGACCAGCTCGGTAGGCCGTTTCTAGCGCTGCGAGTTTACCAGCTATGACCGCGGCTTCGGCACCGAATATTCCAGCCCCATCGCCAGCGATCGCTAGTGTGTCAATAGACGTTGTGCCCCACGGATCGGTTTTAGGTCGCCAATAACGTTGTGGCTCGTACCATTCGTGCTCGGCTTCGACTTGACGTGTGATCTGCACGTTTGGAACGACACCTTGATGAAGAAGTAGCACGTTGGCTTCGACTTCGTGTTCTAAAGAATTGGCAGTGTAAGTGATTTTTTGAAGGCGCCTATCGCCGTGTGCTGCGAGATTACTAATCGCAGACTGCACTTTCAGGCCCTTCTTTTTTAGGTTTTGCAACAGTTTCGCGCCTCTCGAGAGGTATTCGTTAGCGCGCATTGCCGAGAAGGCGTAAGGTGCTGCGAAGACGTAGTCACGAAATCGGGTCGTCTCCAAAACCGCTTCAATTTCAGCCCCAGCGCTGTAAAGCTGGTTTGCAACGAGGTAGATTAACGGGCCGTTTCCGGCGATAATGGTCGGGCCGTCCGGCACCATTACCGCAGATTTAAGCATGATTTGTGCCGCACCGACGCCTAAAACACCCGGCAGCGTCCATCCCGGAATGGGTACCGGCCGCTCCAGGGCACCCGTGGCGGCAATAATTCTTCCTGCTTTTAGAATTTGTGCTGTACTGCCATCGGTCCAAGCGATGCTGCCATCTTGGTCGATACGCCAAACAGTAGAGTTCGGTCGATACTTGGCATCGGATGCCCGGAACGCTTCCGCAATGGCTCGCCCTTCTGAGTAGTCTTCGTCGAGATATTCCTCGAACGCGTCCGCATCGAAGCTTTCAATGTTTCGATAAATTTGCCCGCCTGGCGCTGGCTGCTCATCGAGTAATATGACTGACAGACCCAACTCGGACGCGACGGTAGCCGCAGCAAGGCCCGCCGGTCCTGCGCCTATGACGGCAAGGTCTACGGTTTCAACCACTACGGCATCTCCCGCTTGCCGCTCTGTCGGTTGACTATCATGCCATCAGTTACAATGGTCATGCAGGCTTGCCGATTTTCAACGCCGTCGATCTCCATCAGGCACTCGAAGCAAGCGCCCATTAGGCAATAAGGTGCGCGCGCTGCTCCGCTTTCGACGGTCGTTCGCGTGTACCCTGGATCATTGGCGAGTACAGCCGCCGCGACAGTCTCTCCGGCTGGGACGTTTAACCGTTGACCTTCAAATTGTATTGCTACTGTCTCCCCCTTGATGTCAATAGTGCGTCGAAACATGACCGCCTTCTGCGTTGAGTTGTTTGGCGCTGAATTTCTCAAATCCTGGGGGCGTCTCGCCGAGAAGCAGATGCATGCCATCGTCGTTACAGTGCGCGATATGCGTGCCATTGCACTCTTTCAATTCGGCTGTGAAATCATGACAATGGTGCGCCGTTTTGCGGCTCCAGTCATAAAATTTCCGCATATCCAAACCCTTGGATTGGATCCAGACTAGACTAAAATTTCCTCGGGCAGCTCGCAATTTATCGTCCTCGTCATCCAGAAACGCGGTATCCAAACCATGTTTACAAAGACCATAAGCGTTTGCAGAGCCAAAAAGTCCACCGCCTACGATAATTACGTCAGAAATTTCCATATCATCTCTGACCTTGCACATTTTTATGTCAAAACCACCTTCAAAGGTGCTATTTGACCTCTTGGTGCGTTGTGTTGCAATGCTTTGTAACTAATAAGACGCCGATTTTCATCTAGGATTAAAGGTTTTTGTTATGCGCCAACAAATCGGACCTATGCCGACACCTGCCGACGGATTAATAATTGTCGCAAAGCGCGACTGCCCAACGTGCACTATGCTAGAGCCTGTTTATGCTGCCTTGGCTAAGGCTGATGCGGGATTGACGATTTACTCGCAAGATGATCCGAGCTTTCCGGAGAGTGTGCTGGCGGTCGATGATCGCGATTTAGAAATCTCTTATCGTTTTGCGATCGAGACTGTTCCGACACTCATCCGTGTGAAAAAGGGTGAGGAAATTGGACGCGCGATGGGATGGAATAGAGGCGAATGGGAGACGTTGACCGGCCAAGATGGCCTCGGTAATGGGCTGCCAGAAAACCAACCAGGTTGTGGCTCGAAAAGTGTTGATCCTGGTATTCCGGAAGTCTTGGCTGTCAGGTTTGGCGACACGCCACTGGAAGCCCGCCAGGTCGAAGTTGGTGCGATGGACGATGAGATCGAGGCTTGTTTCCAGCGTGGTTGGTCAGATGGGCTGCCGGTTGTGCCACCAACGCCTGTGCGCGTGCTACGCATGCTGAAGGGAACAACCCGTGACCCCCAAGAAATAGTTGGTGAAATCCCGCCAAATCTGGCGCACTGCACAGTCGAAAAGGTTGCGATCAATGCCGTTATGGCAGGCTGCAAGCCAGAATACTTACCGGTTGTCCTCGCTGCGGTCGAGGCGGCGCTCGACCCGAAGTTTGCGATGCATGGGGTGCTTTGCACGACACACTTTGTTGGGCCGATAGTGGTTGTAAATGGACCGATAACGAAGCGCATCGGGATGAACAGTGGTGTAAATGCACTAGGCCAAGGTAATCGCGCGAATTCAACTATCGGTCGCGCCTTACAACTTGTAATTAGGAATGTTGGTGGTGGCCGTCCGGGAGAGATAGACCGATCGACTATCGGTAATCCGGGTAAGGTTGGTTTGTGTTTCGCCGAGGACGAAAGGAAGTCAATTTGGAAGCCATTTTCTGAAGAGCGAGGCATGGCAGCAGGTGCATCAGCTGTGACGCTTTACGCTGGGGAAGGTTTGATGGGCAATTTCGACCAATTGTCACGAACGCCAGAATCGTTGACCCGCTCCCTCGCAATGTCGATTAAAGCCATTGGCCACCCGAAACGGGCGCCGGGACACGACGTAATGATTGTGATGGGCCATGAACATTTTTGTGTATATGAAAGAGCCGGATGGGCGCGTAGTAAGACGATGCAGGAATTCGAGAAAGCCTTGACCTTGCAGGCGGACGATTTGTTGCGCGGCGTCGATGGTGTTGCGGAAGGACTACCGGAACGAATGGCTGGCAAGACAGTCAATAAAGTCAGGCCAGGTGGTTTGAATATTGTTCGCGCCGGCGGTGAAGCAGGGCTCATGTCTGCCTTGATTGGTGGCTGGGCCGCGAGTGGAGAACGAGGAAGTGATCTTGTAACTAAGGAGATTGGTACATGAGTGAAAATGTTACCCTTCTAGACCCTACGGCTGAGACGTCGCCCGCCATGCGGGAACGCCTCGCGCCGCCGGAATCGCTTGAAGGACGTGTCATCGGCGTGCTCGACATTGGAAAAGTGCGGGGAGACGTTTTCTGTGATGAAATCTCTAAACTTTTGGGCGAGAAGGGATTCACAGTCAAGCAATACGCAAAACCGACAAACACAAGAACGGCGCCGACGGATCTTGCGCAAACAATTGCCACCGAATGCGACGTGGTGGTTGAAGCGCTTAGTGATTGAGGGTCCTGCACGTCGTGCAGTTTGCATGACATTTGGGACTTAGATCAAAGAGGAATTCCGGGCGTAATGGTGGCGACGACTGTGTTCGAGGAAGCAGCCAAAGCACAGTCTGCAGCATTGAATTTTGATCCAGCTATCGTATATGTCCATCATCCTATTCAGGATCGGACCGATAACGAAATTAAAGAAATCGCACGTGATGCGCTTGCTTCTGTGCTAAAAATGATTTCGCCGACGGACTGACATTGGTGCGAGAGGATGGAGATTAGACTTGGACGAAGAAGATGATGAGTTGGAAGAAAGGCTCGGTCCGGAAATTCCTGCGAATGCCCGGCCAAGGTCGGAGGATTGGGGATTTGATCTTGAGGAAACCCTAAATTCGGTTTTAGCAATCCGCACACACATTCCGGACGATGCCTTTACCGCTGATACATTAGGGACCGAACGGGGTGGAAATGCGGCGCTCATAAGCAGTGACGGCCTCGTTCTCACTATTGGCTATCTGATTACTGAGGCAGAAACCATTTGGCTGTTTGATAGTCAGGGACGGGCGGTGCCAGGCCATGTGGTCGGCTATGACCAGGAAACTGGGTTCGGACTTGTTCAAGCTCTTCAAAAGCTGGATATCGCTCCTTTCGAAATTGGCAGTTCAAGTTCTTTGCGTGCCGGGGATCCCGTCATTTTGGCGGGTTGCGGTGGTGTCAAACATGCGGTGGCCGGGGAAGTTGTATCACGCCGTGAATTTGCTGGTTATTGGGAATACATGCTAGATGACGCCATTTTTACTTCGCCGCCACATCCATTGTGGGGGGGGGCTGCTTTGGTCGGTAGCGACGGCACGCTTCGTGGAATTGGGTCTCTTTATGTGCAGCAGTCGACCGATGGCAAGGAATCCATCGACGTCAATATGATTGTACCAATCGATATTTTAAAACCTATTCTTGAAGAATTGATGCGCTACGGAAAGACTAGCAAGCCGCCAAGGCCATGGCTCGGCATGTTCACAACTGAAGTCGACGGCCGCGTGGTTGTTGCGGGTGTCGCGGATAACGGGCCGGCCCAGCAGGCGGATGTTCAGCTCGGTGATATTGTCTTGGGTGTGGCTGGTCAGCCGGTCAATGATATGGTTCAGATGTATCGGAAAATTTGGTCTCAAGGCCCGGCTGGCATTGACGTGCCTTTAAATCTTCAGCGTTCCGGCGATGTAGTCGAAGTCCACGTGCAGTCCATCAACCGCGGTGCCCTATTGAAAGGACCTCAGCTGCATTAAAACGCCGGGCATTTATTCTGCTGCAAGTGTAGCCGATGAATCGTAGTTGCTGGCGACGAGAAGTCGCGTCAAATCTTCGATGTCAGTCATCTTAGGTAGTTGTCGGACAGCATCAGCTATAGCGAGAAGGTCTATTTTTGGGTCTACCATATTGATTAGGTTTTCAGCTTTTTCGAGAACGTCGTCGAATGTGAGCGGTCGTCCGGGTGAACCAAGTGCTTCAATCACTTCGGCGTGTTGTTGACGGCCATCGACGAAAGTAACGACGACACGGTTCGCCATGCGTTCTGGCAAATATCCATCGAGCTTTGGATCGTGATGCGCCTCGGTTTTGTCGATCAATGAAATGATTGTCGGATCCTGATGAAATTCATTTTCGAAAGCGCCATAGTTTTTTGGGCCGTAGACAAGTGTCGCTGCGGTGATATACGGCATGGAGTATTGCGCCGCCATGACTGAGTTCGGGCGCCGGATGGCGTGTTTTTTTATAGCATTTTTGGGTGAATAGACGTCGACCTTTTCAATTTCTTCCGGATTATGGCTGAATTTGTCTGTTGCGATTTCGAGACAATCGATCATTGAATGAAATTTTCGGCAGCAGGAGTAAGGCTTGAAGCTTATATTGTGTATTTCAAGCTGCGCCCCATCCGCTCGCCGCAGGAGTTCCAAGTTTGGGTTAGAACTGTACAAATGATAAAAAGCAAGTGGGCCCTCTAAGACGTTGACTGGCGCGGACATCTCCAGCTTGCCTAGTTGAGCCGCAATGATTCCATGCATAGCTGGAATTCCCGCATGCATCCGTTTGACCATTGTCCCTTGAGGTTCGTGAGCGAATTGTGAAGAACCGCTGACCATTGAGAGCGCAAGGCCCCAAGATCGCGCTAAATCTGCTGCATCGAGCCCCATCAACTTCGCGGCGGCGACGGCGGCACCGAACGGGCCAAACAAACATGTCGCGTGGAAACCGCGCTCTGTTACTTCTTGCGAAATGGCGGCGCGTCCGATGCGGGCCATTGCCTCATATCCAGCGGCAATGGCAGCTAAAATTTGGCGCCCGTCAGCATTTGTTTCTGCGGCGACGGCGAAGGCAGCAGTGATAACGACCGCACCCGGATGGCTGCTTGATGCCTCATGTGTGTCGTCAAGTTCGTAACCATGGGCGGCTGTGCCGTTGGCAAGGGCTGCCGTAACAGCATTTGTCATGTCACCAGACCCAATGAGGCGGACCTGGCCATGGGATTGCTGTTGTTGAGACCACACGCGCATTTTACGGCCCCAGGGGCGCGTGGAACCGCAAATAGCCACTGCGCAATAATCCAAAATAAGGCGCTGGAGTTGAGCCGTGTCGGTGGCTGTTAGGGAATCGGCGTTGAAAGCGATCATCTCTTCAGCAAGCTCTACGCTTGATAAAGGTAGGTCTGTCATCTTTCCCTCTCTGTTCTTCTGCTTAAATCTTTTAGATATTATCTGAATAGCAAAGAGCAATCGCTGATGCCGATGTGGCGTCGACGATCTAATGAGGGAGTGCAGGCGGTATGGAGCAATATCCGGCGGTCGGATTCATGGTTCGGCATGGTGCAAAACTCGCGATTTTGACGGGACTAGTGCTACCCATTATCGGATTAGTGGGTGTTTTTATCGCTGGATGGCATTGGATTTGGCTTATTGCTGGGATTGTATCGGGGATAGCGCTTTGGTTTGTCTTCAAAACCTTTGCTGAACTGACGCAAATAATCGCCGATATGCTATTGCCGCAGTAACGTTTCAAAGTCTTAAGAGTACAAATTTAAGGTACGCGTGATCACCAGGATATTTTTCCGGTGTTTTTAGCTCAACTCGTGCTTTCTAACTGCAAGCCTCTAAGGAATTTTCTCAGAAGCTCTATCAGTCGATTTTTATTCCTGAATCCCTCTCTGCTGAGGCACTAGCGATATAGAGCTCGGATTCCACATTCGAATGGATGAAATAAAGACTATCCCCTGCCGTAACCTTTTGGCCTAATTTTATGGAAAGGTCGATACCAGAGGATTTGTCCATTGGTGCGCCTGCACGGCGTGCAATGCCAGAAATTCGATAGGAATCGATATTGGAAACATTTCCGCTGTGAGGTGCCTTTACCTCGTGAACTAAGTTACCGGGGCTGTCTGCAATTTCCTTGCGGCCCTGAGCATCGATAATTCTCTCCAGTGAACTTAGGGCCCGCCCGCTTTGTAAAATAGAATTGGCTGTTTTGCGACCTTGCCCACGCGAAATATAGGGGTCCCATTCAAGAATTGAGGCAGCAAACCCAAGTGCTTTTTCACGGAGGTCTTCTGGTGCGTCCGACGCATTTTGTAATACTTTATACACATCTCGTACCTCTAGGGCCGGGCCAATTCCTCTCCCGATAGGACGGCTTCCATCTGTCACTCGAGCGATTACAGTCATGCCGATGCCTGCACCGACTTCCTCAAAAAGACGAGACAACTCTCGGCCTTCTTTCGCTCGTTGAACTTTTGCGTAGGGACCGACCGGAATATCGATAATCGTATGTGTAGCCCCGGCCGCAAGTTTTTTTGATAAGATTGATGCGACCGCCCACTTAGTCGAATCGACACCCAACGGGCGGGTAATCGAATTCATTACATCGTCAATAGCGGAGTGATTTAATCGTCCGTTCCAAGCGATGCATCCATTGCTCTCGCTGACAGTTTTTTGGACTTCATCGGGTGTGAGTTCAACCTTAGCTACGGTTTCCATCGCGTCGGCTGTTCCAGCGGCGGAGGTTATTGCTCGGGAAGATGTCTTTGGGATAAGAAGGCCATGCGCAGCAATAATCGGGACCACGATCATCGTGATCCTACTGCCGGGGATACCGCCCATAGAGTGCTTATCCACGACCAAATCGTTCCCCCAGTCGAAGCAGTGGGCAAACCCTGCGCGCGCGCGGGTGAGGGATTGCACTTCATCGATTGTCAGGTCCTTAGATGCAGCTACGAGAAACGCGGCAATTTCTTTTTCGGTATATCTGTCCTCAGCGATGTCGCGGATGACCATGTGCATTTCATCGTGCGAAAGTTCATTTCCGTTCAGTTTCGACCTTAATGCGTTCCCGCTTTTTGGCGACGGGGTGCGTTCAATAGTGACTTCGGTGTCTTCAGGAAGTCCCAGCGTTTCGAATGCATGTTGTGACAAGCCTATTTCGTGAATGCCGAGAAGTGCCGCATCGTCGATAATATTGACCTTTGATCGAATGCTTCGCCGCGCGCCGGATATGTCGACTTTGGCAGTTCCCAGATAGTCGTTGGCTACGTAGTGAGGACAATCACGATGGAGGAAACAGACGTTCTCGCGCCACGTATCGATTGGCAGTTGACGGATCCGAAGCGTATTTGGAAGCGAGCGTATTAGTGCCGATAGAAAACGTTTTGTCCCGATTTCGGGCGTAGAGTCGTTCTGAATTGTGAGGACATCCGCCTCTGGCGGATAGGGGTCTACTTTCCGGGCAAGGCGCCGCTTCAAATCATTTTCGGATTCCCGTCCGCGCGCACGTAGCCGCGCCATAAGAATTTCGCGCGGCGCTTTGACTTCGATTACTTTCGTTGTCTGGTACCGCGCTAATATTTTAGGTATTGCCACTCGCGAGACATTAGCCAAGACATTCTTGCCAGCTGTGAGCTCAGTTTCCAACGCGACAGGTAGTCCGTAATACAGTTCGTGAGCCTGCCAATGCGCCAGAAAGTCGCCAGCATCTCGGCGCCGCTTAAATTCAACAACATCGACGGCTTCGTGGTCTTCGCCACCCGCGTCTGCCGGCCGGGTGATCGCGCGACGCGCGAAGACAAACCTCTCGTCATCGGCGAGGTGAGTGCGCACGCTCGCCATTAGGGTGTCTTTACCCGCACCGCTTGGCCCAACAACGAGAAAAAGAATGCCGTTCATTTGTTTTTTCTGCTAGTGACCCCCGTTTAGGTTTCGACGTCGTCCAGGCCGATATCTACGGAGGGTGCGGACTGAGTGATTTTTCCTGTCGAGATAAGATCGACGCCGGATTCCGCTTTTGAGCGAACGGTTTCTAAGGTGATGCCGCCAGACGCTTCAAGCGTGGCTCGGCCGTCCACGATTTCAACTGCTTTCTGCATTGTTTCCGGCGACATGTTATCTAGAAGAAGCGAGTCGGCGCCGGCTTCAACGGCTTCCTTCACTTGTTCCAAGTTATCACATTCAACTTGGACTTTTGTTAGGGTAGGGACCTGCGCTTTTGCTCTTTGGATCGCCGCAGTCAGTCCACCACAGACGGCAATGTGATTGTCTTTCACTAGGACACCGCCGTCGAGGGCGAGGCGGTGGTTCCGACCACCACCGCAAGTCACCGCGTGTTTTTCCAATGCGCGAAGACCTGGTGTCGTCTTACGGGTGTCAATTAATGTGGCCCCAGTTCCCTCGATCTCTTTCACATATTTCGACGTCAGGGTGGCGATCCCTGAGAGGTGTTGCAGCATATTTAGGGCGCTGCGCTCGGCGGTTAAAAGGCCCCGCGCTTTCCCAGAGATGCGCGCCATTGTCGTCCCATTTGCAATATTGTCGCTATCGTTCACCCTTGGTTCGAACGTGCATCCCGGCTCGCAACGCTTAAAAATTGCAGCCGCAACCGCCATGCCCGCAACGACGATATCTTCGCGCGCATTCACATCGAATATGCCTGTCGTGTGTTCGTCAATCATGATGGTGGACGTGAGATCACCAAAACCAATGTCTTCACGCAAAATTTGTCCAATTTGTTCTTCGATTAAAAGGGGGTCAATCACAATTTCGTCCTCCGTTGGAGACGCTTGCTGTCAGCGGCTTTCATATGCGGTCAATGTTTTGGAAATATTGATTTCAGAGTTCTCGACGATCCGGATTTGACCTTCGCAGGCAAGTAATGCTGCCTCAATGCTGCCGCTACTCACCATCTTTTGTGCCCGCGAGACGCCGCTCTTTAGGGCAAGGTCGATTTTTTCTTTCGATAAATGTCTGCGTGCGATTGTAACGCATCGGTCGCCGAGATCGCTATCGGGATCTAATTCATTCGCAGGGGCCCGTATTACGGCAGGGTCGTCGATATCGACCGCATTCGCGATCAGAGTAGCGGCTACATCAGCCTCGGCCGCGGAGCGCGCTAAGACTGTAACAGCATCCGCAATACCAAAAGACAAGCTGCGACCGTCCATGCCACTTGTAGCTACGCCTCTAATCCGCGACGTCTCAGGAATTCGGATAGAACCGTCAAGGGTCGCAGTTCGAAGTGTGGTGACGAGACCAATCGATATACTTTCATGTGGTGACAGATGGAAAGCGATGTCGCCACCGTCGTTGACGTAAATCTTACGAATACCGGTGATATTGGAAATTTGAGTAATCATTTCGTCGGCTACGGCGCCAGCAACCGCTGCCATCGGCGTCACGAACTCATCATGATGCGTTGCGATGGCTTTTGCCATTCGGGAAGCAACACTTCCTTGAAACCTATGTGGCGTTTCCCCAATGGGTTGCCGCAAATACGTTAGTTCGGAGACGAGTTCACGGAGCAATCCATCGAACCTCCGAGCTATGCGTTCGTAGGCTGATGTGATGGCACCAGTATCACCTTCGGCGTCGATAACAAGATCAATAGGTCCTTCATTTAAGTATAGCCGTCCATTCTTCAACGGCAAAACTTGTGCTGAACCGGAGACATCGTTTGATATGGAACACTCTGCTAACATGAATTCTATTAGGTCTTGTTTTTTGTGAGTGGCCAGGGATTGTCTGGGCGCCAGTTTTCGCGCCGTGCGGTCTCAGAAAACTCGGCTAAAACATCCTCAAGTGACGTTACGTGACCCGTATGGCCACCAAGTTCGGCATAATCCGATCGGGCCAAGGTAAATTCTATCGGTGCAACGATTGCGGGGGTGGGCACGTGACCGAAGGAATGGTCGGGCATCTGCATTACATCGACCATCGCGGTGATGCCACCGCCAGGCCATACATAGACCGGTGCGCCGCCCATGGTAACGCGAGTTAGACGTTGTCGGACCGATCGTGTTAAGTGCACCGGATTGTCGGTGACGCCCGCGCGTAAGGAGCCGCCGGCACCTCCCATGAAGAGGACGGTGGAAAGCGACGGCTCGCAATTCTCGCCGATCCGCTTGACGACGATTTCCAGTGGCTGTGGCATGTTTGTCTCTACCGGACGCAATTCTTCATCTAAGACGCAATAAATCGCATCCTCACCAGTCGTGCTAGTCATAAGCAAACGCATACCGGGCCAAGCTACTTCTGGATCGAATCCGTCTATGATCGACAATGGATCTTTGATGTCTGTGCCGCCCCATCCGGAGCCTGGTTCTGCCACCTGAAAGTAGCGTCCTGGGGTGGAACGGCGCCCGCTCATCTTGATGCCGCTTGGTGGCATCTTGAGAACCTTGCCCGCCTGATGTTCGGATAGAACACCGGTAATGTGGTCATCGACCACAACAACTTCGTCCGCTTCGCCGAACCATTGTTTTGCGAAAATCCCAATGGCAGCAGAGCCGCAACCGACCCGCATGCGCTGTTCCTTAACACCGTTTATAATGGGCGCTTTACCTGCTTGGATAATTAACGACGATCCTTCGTCAATGGCGACTTCGATTGCTTCCTTGTTGCAAAGCGCCATCATTGTGTGACAAGTCACGTTGCCTTCTTTTTTTGTGCCACCTGTCAGGTGATTGACACCACCAAGCGACAGCATCTGAGAGCCATATTCAGCAGTGGTAATATGCCCAACATGCTCGCCATCAACGCGGACGGCGGCCGTTTCTGATCCAATATGGCGATCCGTATCAATTTTTACTTTTACGCCGCAATAGCTAAAGATCCCCTCAGTCACGACAGTCACCGTATCTACCCCTTTGTAATCGCTTGAGACGATGAACGGTGCGGGTTTGTAGTCGGGATAGGTCGTTCCGGACCCGATCCCCGTGACGAAGACGTCCTTTCCCGTGATTGGATTGCCATCCCAATTGGGTTGGTCCGTAAGAAATGGCACTATCTCGCCACCTTCGTTTGCGTTCCGTGCCGCTAAAACAAGGGCATCTGTGCGGATCAACCGGCCGTCTTCGTTAGCATAACGGCTGCAGGCACCGGTCCGTCCAGGACGGATGCGGCAAAGTACTGGACATGCGTCGCAGCGAATAATTCCACCATTGCCTTCACGGGCACCAAATATCTCTGTCCTATCAATTCCCAACTTAGGAGTTGCTTTCGGCCCGGTCATGTTTTTTGATCCTTTAGCGCTTCCAGCTCGGCTTTTAAACGATGGGGTAGCAGTGGGATTTGTGAGGCCCGTACGCCGGTCGCGTGGCGAATGGCGCCGAAAATGGCGGGTGCGGTCGGAACAAGGGCTGGCTCACCGATACCCTTAGCGCCATAGGGCCCGTGAGGTTCTGGGTCCTCGACCAGGATTACATCAATATCCGGAACATCGCCGAAGGTGGGGATTAGGTAATCGTGGAGGTTTTCAGTCCGGCCCGGTATGTATTCTTCCATAAGAGCTAATCCGATTCCTTGTGCGATGCCACCGTGGATTTGGCCTTCGACCAAAGTCGGATTAATGGCCCGGCCCAGATCATGCGCAGCAATAATTTTTCTTAGATGCACGGTACCGAGTTCGCGGTCGACCTCCAAATCGGCGATTTGTGCGGCGAAACCGAACGTCGCATAGGGGTTTCCTTGGCCATCTGCGTCAAGGGGTGTCGTTGGAGGATCAAACGTCCCTTCGCTCTTTAGAACGACATTGTCGCCGGTTTGGGTCGGAAGGGTACTAAGATCAAGACTTATAGTCCGGCTGTCTTCTTCGACGATCACATGTGCGCCTTCGAGGCGTAGCGTAGCGTCGTCACCTGAGTTGGCTAGGCGGAGAATTTCTGCTCGCATGGCCCGTCCGGCGTTAAACGCCGCTTTTCCAGATACGAAGGTCTGGCGCGAGGCCGATGTCTTGCCGGCATCCGCTGTGAGGTCAGTATCCCCGAGAACTAATGAGAAGTTCGACGGCGGTAAACCCAGCGCATCGGCACAAATTTGCAAAATTACAGTATTGGAACCCTGTCCGATATCAACCGCACCACTGAACAAGGTAAGCTTACCGTTTCGTTCCAAAGTGACATGCATCGTAGACGGATTTGACATTGAGGTATTACCGCAGCCGTACCACATACAGCCAACACCGATGCCGCGACGGCGGGGCGTGTTGTTTGTTGCGTTTTGGCGGTCCGCATCCATTCGCAGCTTGTCCCAGTGCGGTCGCAGCGCGTCCAAGCATTCCACAAGGCCGACACTATGTGTTAGAATTTGACCGGTTGCCGTTGGAACACCGGCACGAATGGCGTTCCGATATCGAAATTCGAAGGGGTCGAGCTCCAGTTGCTCGGCTAAATCGTCGTACAGTCGTTCCTGCAAAATGGCGGCCTGCGGGACGCCAAACCCACGAAATGCCCCCGACGGCGGCGAATTCGTGTAGATCGAACGCGAATTGACTAATATATTGGGTACTAGATAAGGACCTGTAGCGTGGACGGGCACCCGATCAGCCACTGTTGGTCCCCAGGATGCATAGGCACCGGTGTCGAAATCTGCTTGCATTTCGAAGGCAGACAGAAGGCCGTTTGCGTCAGCTGCCGCCCGGGCTTTAATCGTTGCTGGATGGCGTTTCGTGCTCGAGGCCATCGACTCAATCCGAGTGTAAATGGCGCGAACTGGACGGTTTAGCTTCCAAGCCGCTACCGCCAATGGCAATTGGATGGATGCGTCGAGTTTACCGCCGAAACCGCCGCCACAGGCGGAGGGAATGATCCGTACCGCATCCTTTTTGACGCCTAAAACCCGTGCGCACTCATCGAGGTCCATATAGGGAGCCTGTGTACAGGCGGTAATCTCGATCCTGTTGCCCACGCGTTCGGCAAACCCCGCCTCGGGTTCGATATACGCATGCTCGACAAAGGCTGTCTGGAGGTCACCCGCAGCGACTGCGCCGTCTTCAAAGGCTCCTTCGACGTTACCCTTTCTCAGCCGGCCCCGGGTCAAAACGTTGTCCGGCGTATTGTCGTGAATCGCCGCAGAAGCATCCATCAGCGCTGCGGCGACACCACTGATCGGTTCTTGGGGCTTCCAATCGATTGGTATATCAGCGAATTTGAGAGTATCCACGGCGAATTTGGTGCCGACGACGGCTAAAACGGCTTCGCCACGATAGCGAACTAATCCATCGGCAAAGAAAGGTTGGTCTTTTAAATCCGGATAAATCCCAAAACTATTCTCACCGGGCACATCCCGCGCAGTTAGTATTGTTTCTACACCGGGATTAGAAGAAATAAATGCCTCTATATTGTTGATCTTAAAGGTCGCCCGCGCATACGGGGACCGGATAACGCGCAGCCAGAGAGCGTCGGTCGGGGCATGATCGGCGGCAAATATGTCATCACCGGTAACTTTGGGTTGACCGTCGACGCGCTTGAGCCGGGTACCAACTCCTCTCGCATTCGAATCTTGGGTGATATTTGCGCCCACAAATTGATGCGCGTTCAGCACCGCGTCGATAATTTTTCGGTAACCGGTGCAACGGCATAAAACTCCGCCAAGCGTATCTTCGACGATCATACGGTCCGGTTTTGGATCATGCGAGAGAAGCGATACTGCGGCCACGAGCATGCCGGGCGTGCAAATTCCGCATTGTGCGGCACCGTAATGCAGAAATGAATTCTGAAGGGCGCTACCGAGTTCAGAGGTCTGGATATTCTCAACTGTTTCGATATCGCAGTCTTTAGCCTGTGCCACAGGAACAAGACAACCGCATGCCTGTTCTTTGTTAATTAGAATGGTGCAGGCGCCACAATCCCCTGCATCACATCCTATCTTGGTGCCGGTGAGTCCAAATTCATCTCTAATGACGTTCGCTAATCTATTGAACGGGTCCCCGGTATATGCACGGGTCTCGCCGTTAAGACTGAAGCTAACCGTTGCTTCTCGCTTTATAGAGGCATTATTCAACGTCCGGTCCTCAAATCGTTTAACGCTCGCCTAATGATGACCGCCGCAGCATTTAACCGATAATGGGCGTCGGCCCGGATGTCGTCGATGGGAGAGAGGTGGGACATCATATCTGTCTTCAGTTCGGCCGCAAGATTGTTTCCTGCTGATTTTCCTTTGAGGGCGTCTTCAAGGCCGTGAAGTCGACAAGCAACTTCTGAGCAAGATCCGATTGCAACTCTTGCATCCTGGATCGTATTGGAATCATCAAAATCAATCGTAACCGCAGCCATGGCGATTGAAATGACGAGGTATCGGCGCGCCCCGAGTTTGAGGAACGTCGCGTGTGATGTTGATTGGCGTTTGGGGATAAAGAGGCCAGTGACCAACTCGCTAGGATCGAGGGCCGTTCGGCGGTTGCCTTTGATGAATTTGGAAAGCGGGAGCTTCCGGGAGCCGTGGGCACCGGCAATTTCTACGATGGCGTCTAGTGCTAAAAGTGGTGGTACGCTGTCCGCAGCAGGTGAGGCATTGCAGATGTTACCTGCAATTGTACCTCGATTTTGAATTTGTAAACCGCCAACTTCCCGGGCTGCAAGCTGCAGGCCGTCAAAATAAGAAGGCAAATTGGCCCTTGTGATATCGCTCCATGTGACGCGGCTACCGATCCAATGCCCGTCCGCCTTAGATTGTATACCATTCAATTCATCGACATCCGTAATGTCGAGTAGCCGTTGAGGACCCCCGCGACCCCAAGCGAACGCATCGTTTGCCATTGGGTAGACGTCTGTACCGCCAGCGATTACCGTCCACTCGCCCTGGGCTAGCAATCCTAGGGCGTTATTTAGCGAATTTGGTCTTTCATAGGCTTCAGGCATCGGCACAATTTGTTTGTTCACAAACAAAATTACATGTTCTGAATGTTGCAATCAAGCTAGCTTTCGCAGCAGATCAAGAAAGGTACTGCGCTCGCCCTTGCTAAGGGGTTCAAGTGTCCGCTCCGTAATTTGTTCGGCAATTGGAATTGTTGAAGTGACAAGTGTTTTGCCAGCCTCTGAGAGGCGCCATAAACTGCGGCGCCTGTCGTCAGGGTCCGGTCGCGCATTAATGAGCGCGCGTTCCTTCAAGCGTCTCACCACGCCTTGCACAGTCGCGGGATCCATCGCTGCAAGCCGCCCCAGCCGATTTTGAGAGACCTCTTTTTCATCACCAATTTTTACCAAGACTGCAAATTGCATCGGCGTGAGTTGTTGATTGTGCAACCCTTCAAAGAAGATTGCGGCGTGACGCTGATTGGCTCGCCGCATGAGGTGTCCGACTTGGTTTTCAAGATTGTACTTCGTCATGGGCCCTCGTATTTTTAAACTTCTATGCGTTGCGTAAAGCGGTTGTTGCTTGATTGTCGACGCCTGTGAGATTGTTCCATAAGACAACGCCAAACATTTCTCGGGCTTGTTCTGGAGTATAGTAACCGCGTTTGACATCTTGCAGGACAAGTTCTGGTGGTCTTTTCCAAGGATCGCCGAAACCGCCGCCGCCGGGCGTACCTACCGACACAATATCGCCAGGAGTGATTGGAATGTCCTGGTCTTTCGAAAGATGTTTTGGAATATACTTTTCGCTATTGCGATAGATGGTTACCGCATTGGGCATACCGTCTTGGCCCCCGAGCGCACCCTGTGGACCAAAGCGTCCATGATCCATCACGAACGAGGCTTGCGCTTCACCGCGCAGCAATTCAACCGTGTAGTTGATGCCAAACCCACCTCGCTTCTCGCCAGGGCCACCCGATGCCTCTCTTAAAGAGTATTCGTGAAAGAGAACGGGGTAGTATTGTTCCAGAACTTCAATTGGCTGGGTTTTCGAAATTCCGATCGTTGAGCATCCATTCGTTAATCCGTCATGATCCGCATTGCCGCCGTATCCGCCGCCGCTGATTTGATACATGACGAACGGGCGATCCTTTTCTGGGTCATAACCGCCGAGTGCAAAATTTCCACTGGAACCGGCTGGCGCCGCAGTGACGATATTGGGTAATGGCTTTACGAGCGCGGCGAACACTGCTTCGGCGATCCGTTGGGAGACTTCGGCGGCGCAGCCGGAAACTGGCCGGGGGTATTTAGCAAAGAGAAAAGTCCCTTCGGGGTCCTGTATATGCAAAGGGTCGAATGTTCCTGCATTTATAGGAACATCTGGGAAAATGTGTTTCATGGCCAAATAGACCGAGGAACGGGTCGTTGCAAGAACGCTATTCATTGGGCCTTTGCAAGGCGGGCTAGAGCCCTCGAAATCAAAATAGAGATCGCCATCTTTTTTTTCGATGTTTACGGCGATCCGTAGCGGTTCATCGACTACGCCATCGGAATCGACCCATGCTTCGCCATGGTAGGTGCCATTCGGTATTAGGGCGATTTTCGCACGCATCTGATGGGCGGCTCGGGCGCGCCATTCCTTGATAACATTTTTGACAGTCGCTACACCATAGCGGTCGAGTAAGGCCGTCAATTGACGGGCGCCGACATTCAAGGCAGCGATTTGTGCTTTTATATCGCCAATCCGTTGATCGGCGATCCGGATGTTAGAGCAGATTATGGCATAAATCTCAGTGTCCATTTTGCCCCGTTTGACTAATTTGACCGGAGGCAGTCGCAGGCCTTCCTGTTCCACTGCCGTCGCATTGGCAGAGAAACCACCCGGGACGGCGCCCCCAATGTCGGGCCAATGTCCCGTATTTGAGAGCCAGGAAAATAATTCGTCCTGATAATAAAAGGGCATTGCGAAACGGACATCCATTAAATGCGTTCCGCCGAGATAAGGATCGTTGACGATATAAATGTCGCCTTCCTCCGGTGGAAGCGCACGGCCTTCCCGAATAAAATCAATGAGCGTCATGGTGGAAAACTGCATGGTGCCAACAAAGACGGGCAGGCCAAGCTCCCCCTGTGCGATCAACTCGCCACTTTTTGCATCGTATATGCCGTCAGACCGATCGTCCGCCTCGGCAATGACTGGGGAGAAGGCAGAACGCGAGAAGGTCAGGTCCATTTCGTCACAGACTTGCTGGAGACCAGCTTGAATGACGCTTAGTGTAATCGGATCGATAGTACTCATTAGGGTTTTCCGATCTTAATTAATATGTTGCCATCCTTGTCCAAGGATACGCTATCGCCTGGCTCGACAACGGTTGTGGTGTCCATTTGTTCAATGATTGCTGGACCTTTGATTGTACTGCCAACAGGCAGACGTTCGCGGTTATAAATCTCCGTATCGTGCCAAATGCCCGCGAACCAAACTCGCCGTACATCCGTCTGTGCTTCCTCCAGCGACGCAGCGCGGGCGGCCGGATCAATAATTCTGCCCAGATCGAAAGTTGGCCGGACGCCAATAACTGAAGTCTTACAATTGACCAAATTCGCGCGAATTTCAGGCAATTTGACTTGGAAACGATTGAAATAGGCTTCTTCGAAAATTTGCTGTATCTCTTCCTTAGAGGCGTTGAGAGAGGGTATTGGAATGGAAATAAGGTGTGTTTGCCCAATAAACTGCATATCGGCGCCATGTAAGATATGGGTCTCGTCGAGCGAGATCGTTTCGCTTTCGATAAGACGTCGACCTTCTTTGATTTGATCGGACAATAATGCGCGCAGATCTTCTATTTTCACGCTATCGAGCGGGCGGTTTACGGTACGAACGAAATCGTGCCGAATATCGGCAACAACACAACCGAGCGCATTCGTAATGCCCGGGCGCGCAGGTACTAGAATTTGAGGAATGCTAAGTTCTCGACCGAGAGCAGCGGCGTGTAGCGGACCCGCCCCGCCAAAAGCGAAAAGCGTAAAGTCGCGTGGATCATATCCTTTCGATATAGAAACTATACGCACAGCGCCTGCCATTCGATCGTTGGCGACACGGATGATCGCGCCAGCCGCTTGATCAACGTCTATACCGAGTGGGCCGGCGATTTTTTCATCGAATATGGCGCGAATTTTATCGATTGAGGGTGTTTCCGATGCAGAAAGCAGTTTTGATGCGTTGAGCCGACCCAGGAGGAGATTAGCGTCTGTGATCGTTGGGTTCTCGCCGCCCCGTCCGTAACAAATTGGCCCAGGTGTGGCGCCCGCGCTTTCCGGACCCACCCGCAACAAGCCCGCATCGGTAATCGAGGCGATTGAGCCGCCGCCGGAGCCGATGGTCCGCACATCGACCATGGGCACGTGGATAGGCATTGCGTATTCTACGTCGAGTTCGTTGCTGACGGCGGGTACTGCATCCTTGATCAAGGCAACATCAGTCGAGGTGCCGCCCATATCATAAGTAATAAGGTTTTCGATATTGGCGCGCTTGGCAGCATTGGCCGCTGCCATAACACCGGATGCGGGACCGGACATAACGGTTTTTGCCGATTCCTTGTCCACAAGACGGGCTGAGACCATTCCACCGTTGCCGTTCATAACCAGGAAATCCCGCGCAAACCCTTTGCTATTCAGCTCGTTCTGCAGTCGGTCGATGTAGCGGTGCAGGATAGGACGGACGGCGGCATTGACCGAAGCGGTCACGCCGCGTTCATATTCGCGATATTCCGACAAAAGCTGGTGTCCGGCTGTAACATAGTCATTGGGCCAAATCTCTCTCAGAATTTCTAAGGCGCGCATTTCATGTGCTGGATTGGCGTAGGCGTGCAAAAAGTGAATTACGACGGATTCGCATTTCAAGTCGCGGAGTAACTTTGCCGCCGCATGCAATTCCTCTTCGATCATTGGTGTCAGGATACGTCCAGCTGCGTCGATCCGTTCTGTTACTTCCAAGCGCAATTCCCGCGGGATAATCGGCTCGAACTTACCAAACATGCCGTATGGCTGCGGTCGGGTTCGCCGTCCGACTTCGATGACGTCGCGAAATCCCTTGGTAGTGATCATGCCGGTTTTGGATAGCTTTCGCTCGAGCACAGCGTTTGTCGTCGTCGTCGTACCGTGAACGATAGCATCGATCGACGCGAGGTCCATTTCTGTCTCTTCCAGTGCCTTCAACACGCCAAACGCCTGATTATCAGGGGTCGTTGGCGTTTTTATGACGCGGACGCCGTCGGGACTAACCAACAGTAGGTCTGTAAACGTGCCGCCGACATCAATTCCGGCGACAATGGAGTTATCGATCGGGGCGTCTGCCAAATCTGACCTCGAAACTAACTAATTTGTTTGTAGACAAACAAATTAGTTAGGGCACAGGCGACTTGCAAGCTGAATTCGCTGTGGCCAAATTTTAGATGGGCAACTTACGTTCGTAGAGATCCGGTAGATCGTTTTCCAAAAGAACAACATCGCCGGATTTCGCGTTTTCTTGCAGCCAAATATCCGCCTCTGCAAAGCCAGGGAAGGTATGGAGTTCTTCTTGCACGCCGACGGCCTCTTGATAGGCGGAGACAAAAGCCTTGATTCGTTCTGGTGCAATCGCAAGGACGACATCCGCATACCTGGCGGTAAGCGCGCCAAGACGCGCATGTTCCTCGTCATGGGCCACACCTAGTTCCACCATCCCGGGCGTAACGACAATGCGTCGCCCATTTTCGCCAACTAATAGGTCAAGCGTTTCGAGGGCAGATGTGAAGCCTTTTGGATTTGAATTATAAGCATCGTCGATGAGGACAGAGTCGTTAGGACCGCTTTTGATTTCCAGTCTGTGCGTGATCTGGGGTGTTGTTTTTAGGGCGAGGGAAACCGTTTCCGGCTTCGCGCCGTAAGTACATGCGGCGGCAAAGACCAAAGCGATGTTTTCGACGTGATGCAGTCCGAACAGCGGGACTGAGAGCTCGTGAAGTTCTTCGCGCCATTCGATTGAAATTGAGAGCCCATCGACGGTTTGCGCCTCACCGATTATCCGCAGGTCGTTGTCTTCACTGCGGCCACACACGACCATAGCATCAGTGTGCCGGTCGGCAAACGCTCTAGCTGGTGCGAAAGACAAAACGTCTTCTGTTACTATCACCTTGCCACCCCGTGAGACGGTTGCCTCCGCAAGCTCGAACTTTGCTATTGCAACAGTATCTAGCGTCTTAAACCGTTCATAATGGGCCTTACCGACCGCCGTAATAATGGCGAGGTCGGGGGGCACCAACTGGCAGATGCGATCGATTGAGCCAGGGCCGTAAGCGCCCATTTCGGCGATTAAGTAACGGTGTTCTGGGCGCAGTTGCTCGCGCATGATCCTTGCGATTCCCATCGGTGTATTAACGCTGCCGGGGGTGGCCAGGCCGTTGGAAACGTTCTCCAATACATTAAAGAGAATGTGCTTACTCGATGTTTTGCCGAACGACCCGGTAATGCCAATGACCTTTGGTTTCAGTCGGGCAAGTTTTTCGTGGGCCTCACGCCAATACTTGCGCTGTATAAAGCTCTCATGTGGAGCCAAGGTCCAGACGGCGAAAGCCAGTGTCAAAGGCATCAATTGGATTGGGATGATCCACCAAAGTGGACTGAGATAGAGAAAAGAGAAAGAGAGACCCATACCGGCGGCATAGAGGAATGCGACGGCGTAGATGCGCTTTGCGCGCGGTGTCATAGAAAGTTTCTTCTTTACGTTTGATAGTGGTTTTCGCTCGCGCCACGCGGTCGACAGCAACAGGCCGGCGACAATGGCGGATGCAACCCAGCCAACTTGAAGCCGCGGCAGGAATTCCGCTAGGACGGCCAGCAAGGCGATGAAAATACTGACACGCCGGTCGTAGCTTCCGCTCGTCACAATCCAGTTCAAGAACCGGGGGGCGTCGTATTCCTGTTGCTGAAAAAAATGAAGATAAAGGCGCAGCCGGTACCAGGCGAACGCCAGGAACATGACCCAAATGAATAACCAAAGAGGGGCGCTCATGCATTATCCTCCAATTCATCGACAAATTTTTTGAGTTGGAAGGCGGTTTGGTGCCGACCTTCATTGAGAACCGAATAATGATCCAGATCGTCCAATTGCACGAATAAGCCGTTTGGGATGAGTTGCGCCAATCGCTTGCCAATCTCGGGTGGCGTTTCGTCATCGTGGCTGCCATAAACAAGTTTTGTTGGAAGACTTATCGTCTGCGCTTGCGATGAGAGGTCTTCATTCACGACTTTTGTCAGGATGGCGCGCATATCGCCAGCTGCTTTGTAATCTGCACTGCCAAATCGTTCGAGCAACTGGTCTTTATCTCCGAAAGGAAGGGCGCGGAGACCTTTGTATAGGGCGATCTTGGATTTTATGCGAAACTGCGACAACTTCGAACGTCGGCGTGGCAAGCCGGCCGCGGCAACGAGAAATAGTGCGTCTATTATCTCCGAGTGGCGCGCGGCTAATTGAATACCGACGCGACATCCGAACGAATGGCCGACCCATATGCGGTGCCCATTGGGCAAACCTTCTAGAAGGCCAGCGCTCGCATCGGCGTAGTCTGCCGTTCCCCATTCAGCAACGGGACGGGGCGACTCCCCAAATCCCGGAAAGTCGATCAATATGTTATAGGCGTTAGCCGCCCAAGACCCTGCGAGTTGTTCGAAAACACGATGGTCCTGTCCCCATCCATGGGCCCAAATGATCTGAAGATCGGCGGCCTCGTGTCCAAGCGTCCAATAGGCGATCTTTTCGCCATTTATCTCGAATTGCCGGGAAATAGTGGACATCCGGACCCGTTTCGCACAATCTCAACATTAGATAGCGATCCGAACTGGGTCGCTATCCACAACAGCATTTAAACGAAATTTTAGGACCTTGAAAGAACTTGCCATTCAAAACCCCTGTAAAGCCTTGTTGTCGCCAAGTTTTCGACAAATCCATTGGCTTCCTAGGAGGTCCAATAATGGCTGTTCAGTTAGTTTAAATGCGAATCGTGAAGGGTTTTTGTTATGACGGTGAAGCGGCGGGTCGCAGTATTCTTCGGCGGACGTTCACCTGAACACGATGTAAGCATTGTTTCGGGACTGCAAGCGCTTGGCGCAGTCGACGCGAGCACATTTGACGCTTTTCCCGTCTACATCTCGATGCAGGGCGAATGGTTCATCGGTAACGCCTTGCGGCACCGTCTGAATTATATTCCAAACGATGAAATTCGACGCTCGCTTACTCAGGTTACCTTGGATGCAACAAGCGATGGCGAAGGCCTACTGGTCGCAAGCAAAAATAGTTGGTTTGGACGAAATAAGCCGGTTGTATTCGACGTGGCATTGCTTGCCTTCCACGGCAATCAGGGTGAAGACGGGCAAATACAGGGCCTCTTCGAGATGGCGGGCGTTCCATACACTGGTATGCGCACTTTGGCCTCAGCGACTTTGATGGATAAATTCGTGACGAAACGCTTATTGTCTGGACAGGATATACCTCAACTAGAGGGCATCGCCCTGCGCCGCCCAGTTGATGGCACCGCTATGTCTGATGAGGCATTGGCAGAAGCGGTTGGTGAAGCACAGTTTCCAGTGTGTGTAAAACCCTGCCATCTTGGAAGCTCAATCGGCGTGGCTAGGGTGGCTGATATGGAAGAGCTGCGCGAAATTTTACCGCAGATCTTCCGGCTTGATTCGGTCGCCATTATCGAGCCCTTCGTGCCCAATCTCGTAGAATATAATGTCTCCGTTTCCCGTTTTGGTGGGGAGGTGCAAACTTCAGCAATCGAGCGTCCAAAACGGGCCTCCGAACTGTTGAACTTTCGAGAAAAATACATGTCTGGGAGCGATGGGAAAAAAGGTGGGGCTAAGATTCCCGGTGCTGCGAGTGACGGAATGTTGTCACTAACCCGCGACATCAATCCAGATATTGCGGCGGAATTAAAGGCGAAGATAAGGAAATGGGCGGCGGCGGCATTCGAAAGCATTGGCGGCACAGGCGCGCCGCGCATCGATTTTCTCGGCGATGATCAGACTGGCGAATTATGGCTTAACGAGATCAACCCGTGTCCTGGTTCGTTTGGATATTTTCTCTGGGAAGCAGCTGATCAGCCAATCCTGTTTACGGAACTGCTGTCCAAATTGATTGAGGAAGCGATCGAGGAATTTCGTGCCTCACGACTGCCCGCCGATCCAACTCCTAAAAATGCCCGTCTTTTCAAACGGCCGTACGAATAATTGCGGTTGTCGGGCCGTCTTTGACGGATACCTCATTAACCTCGACGTCCTTACTTTTAGAGGAACAGAGTACGCATATGACTGATAGCCCTTCCTACCGCCTCGGCGTTGATGTAGGCGGTACTTTCACTGATTTTGTGCTGCTGGATGAAAGCGACCGCGAAATCCACATCGCCAAGTCTCTGACAACGCCGGCCGATCCTTCCGTTGGGATTTTGACTGGCGTGCGGGCCTTCGACACCAATTGCTCAGGTCATATAGAAGCGACGCGCAGGATCGCGCATGCGACAACATTAGTTGCGAACTCGGTCATTGAGCGTAAAGGCGCGGTCACCGCATTGCTTACGACTAGGGGCTTCCGTGATATCCTCGAGCTTCGGCGCCACGTGCGCGTCACGACTTACGAGCTATTTGCCGACCCGCCTGAGCCACTTGTGCCACGTTGGTTGCGACTGCCGGTGGATGAACGTGTGTTTTCCGACGGTGCCGTCCTAAAGCCGGTGAAGCGCGCAGATATCGAACGGGCGGTTGAGGTAATACGGGCGGAGAACGTGACATCTGTTGCGATCGCCTTCCTGCATTCCTACGTCAATCCAGAAAATGAACAGGCTGCCGCAGCCTTTCTAAAAGAATTGATGCCGGATATTGCGGTTACGATTTCATCAGACGTTTTGCCGCAAATTAAAGAGTTCGAGCGCACGAGTACGACTGTCGTCAATGGTTACGTGAAACCGTTGGCGCAGCAATATCTCGCAAATCTCGATGGCGGGTTGCAGAGTAATGGTTATAAGGCGCCGCTGCATATTATGCTTTCAAACGGCGGTCTCGGCTCTACAACGACCGCAGGGGATTTTCCAATTCGGCTCATTGAGTCGGGTCCAGTCGCGGGGGCCATCGTCGGACGGCAGATGGCGGAGCTGATGGATATCCAAGATGTGCTATCCTTCGACATGGGTGGCACCACAGCTAAGGCTTGCCTAATCCGTGACCAAGCTTTGCCGATTACCGATGAGCTTGAGGTTGCACGCTCAAAACGTTTCACCAAATCAAGCGGATTTCCTGTTGGGGTGCCGGCGGTCAATATGATCGAGATCGGTGCGGGAGGCGGTAGTATCGCGGCGGTCAATCAAATGGGCATCGTGCAGGTCGGACCCGAGAGTGCCAGCGCTGATCCGGGACCGATTTGCTACGGCCAAGGTGGCAATAGATCGACGGTCACGGATGCAGACCTGACGCTAGGCTATTTAAATCCCACTAATTTTGCGGGTGGGACGATGTCCCTGGATGATACTGGGGCCGCGGTTGGTATTGAACGCGATATTGGCATACCCCAAGGTCGTACAACATTGCAAGCAGCTTGGACAGTCCACGACGTTATTAACGAGACGATGGCTGCTGCTGTACGGATGCACGTCACAGAGCGAGGCGGCAATCCAGAAGCTGCGACCATGATTGCATTTGGTGGTGCGGGACCAGTCCATGCGTATAATTTGGCTCGTAAACTTCATATTCAGAGATTGGTCGTACCGCTGCGAGCTGGGGTTTTGTCGGCTCTTGGATTGCTCGTAGCTCCGCCAGCCTATGACGTTGTGCGAACCTACAAGGCACCGATTCGTACCTTAGATCCTGATGATATTACCGGCCAAATGGATGCTATGGCGAGGGAGATTAAGATACTGCTCGACGGTATCGAGGAGCCGGGTGATCGACGCTTCCGCCGGGCGCTCGATGTTGGTTATATTGGACAAAGCTATCAGGTAACGGTGCCGCTCGAAGGTCGGCCCGACGGTGACAACGTCTTCGAGACTTTCTCGCGCCTCTATCGTGAGAAGTATGGTTATTTTTACGAGGATGTACCGGCTGAAATTGTTAATTTACGTGTGCTTGGAGATATCGTTGGAGCTGGTCTTGATCTGACACGGCTTCCCATGGGCGATGGACAAACAGCAGTATCCTTGGGAGAGCGCCAGGCGTATTCGGCGTCACACGGTGAGATGATATCTTTCGCCGTTTACGACCGAGCGAAACTTAGCCGTGGTATGGCCTTCCGAGGACCTTGCATTATCGAAGAAATTACCTCGACGACTATCGTCGATGCCGATGGCACTGTCGAGATCGATGACTTTGGGTCGTTGGTTGTCACATTGGAAGGGGTCTGAGGAAATGACACTTCGTAACACAGAATTGCCGCTCGATGTTATTTGGCCGCGCTTGATTGCGATTGCAGACGAGATGGCGACAACGATGTTCCGAACGGCCTTTAGCCACGACGTGGTCGAAGTTCACGATATGTCGACAGGTCTTCTGGACGATCGCGGTCATCTAATGGCCCAGACATGGCTTGGCGCCACTGGACATACCGGCTGCATGCCTGCCTTCGGTGCGAATCTGGTGGAGGCCTTCCCACCGGAGACCGTGAAGCCGGGCGACGTCTTTATTTGTAACGACCCCTGGCTTTGTAACGGTCAGACCGCGGATATATTCATCACGACACCGGCGTTTCACAAGGGCAAGCTTATCGGTTTTTCAGTTAATACGATTCACCACGTGGATATTGGTGGCCGAAAGGGCTCTGGTCTTTCGGAAGAGGTTTTCGAGGAAGGCCTAATCATTCCAATGCTTCGGCTCTACGATGCGGGCGAGCCAAACAAAATGTTGTTCGATTTGATCCGCCGCAATGTGCGTTACTCAGAGAAGATGATCGGCGATTTGCGGGCGCAAGTTGCGACCGGCTGGGCGGGTTGCCGCGAGCTAGAGAGGCTCTGTGCCGAATTTGATTTTCCGGATCTCCGTGAGGTTTCGGATGAGATCACCGGCCGGACGGAAGAGGGGATCCGCGCAGGTCTTCGTGCGTTACCAGACGGCGAGTGGCGCGAAGAAATGATGATGGATATCGATGGGATTGACGAACCACAGCCTCTTGTCGTTACCATTAAAATTGAAGGCGACCAGCTTTATGCAGATTTTACGGGAACCGCACCGCAAGTTCGTCGCCCGGTGAATTGCCCGATCAACTTCTCGCGTGCCTACGTGGCTGTGCCGGTCAAGATGATTTGCGATCCAAGTCTACCAAACAATCAAGGCACCTACCGGCCGATCACGCTTACCGCGCCGGAAGGAAGTTTATTGAACCCGAGTTATCCGGCTGCCTGCTTCTGGAGACTGAGTGCTGGAATGCTGGTCGCTGAGCTGATGTTCAAGATTTTCTCGCGAATTGTACCAAATCGGGTGCCGGCAGAGTCAGGATCGCTGCCAACCTGGCAATTCTATGTAACTGGAAACAAGCCAGACGGTGAGGCTTACGCGCTGCACCAGCATTCTTTTGGCGGCATGGGTGGACGTCCAGGTGCGGACGGCCTGTCGGCCGTCAGCTTCCCTTACAACGTGCGAGATGTTTCAATCGAATGGTCAGAGCATGAGACACCGATCCTCTATCACGCGCGTGAATTGATCCCAGATTCTGGTGGACCTGGCGCCTCGCGTGGCGGTTTAGGACAAGAGCTGATCTTCGAGGCTTATGCTCCCGGCACGGCGATGAAGCAGCCGTTAGTGTTCTCGGGTGCCGCGGGGCGGATGCGATTTCCGCCGCAAGGCCTCGGCGGCGGGAAGCCGGGGGCGCTTGCGCAGATATCGGTTGATGATAAGCCGGTGGCGCCGTCGAGTTCGCCTGAGTTCCCTTTCAAGATTGGCGAGGTCGTTCACCTGCAATTGCCGGGCGGCGGCGGTCACGGCGACCCGTCCGAGCGCGACGCGGCGGAGATCGAACGCGATTTGAAGGCAGGCTACGTTACAAAAGATGGCGCGAAGCGCGACTACGGTCACGAAGCGTAAGCTTGGTTATCGAAAATAAGGGGAGCATGCAGGGATGGTCGATTATCTAGGTTATCGCGCGAAGATGGGGGTGACGACGCCCTCGACCAATACGATCGTTCAGCCCGAATATGACGACATGCGCCCGTCAGGGGTAACCAATCATCTGGGCCGCATGCATATTGAGAATATCCCGACGACGGATGACAACAGTTTCGATAAAAGTATCGAGCTGATCGATGCCGGTCTCGACGGGGCCGTGGAGCGGGTGATGACCTGCGAACCGGATTATCTGGTCCTCGGTATCTCCGCGCTGTCCGTCTGGGGCGGCACCTTGGCCTCGGTCGAGGATTTGCGGCAACGTATGAAGGACCGCGCCGGATGCGACATTGGTGTCACGACGGCAGTCGACGGTGTGCGCGAAGCGCTCAAGCTTCACGGCATCAAAAAGAAAATCTCGATCGTTGAACCCTATTACAAAACCATTGAGCCGAAGATGGAGGGTATCTTCGGCGAGCTCGGCTACGACATCGTCAAATACAAGCACCTACAGGGCAAAAGCCCGAACACATATTGCCACCTGACCGACGAAGAGATTGTCGACGCCTTCCGCCAAATCGACGACCCGTCCGTCGAATGCCTTGTTCAATTCGGTGCCAACCTGCCAGGGGCCCGCATCGCCGACGAGGCGGAACGTTGGCTTGGCAAGCCGGTCATCAGTATCAACGTGGTCACCTACTGGCACGCGCTCCGCAGCTTTGGCATCAAGGACCAATTCCGCGGATTTACGAGTTTGTTTTCGAAGTTTTAGAGCTTAGGAGAGAGGTTCTCAAAGCGGCACTGGATTTTGGCAATTCGTTGCGGATTGGCAGTATCAGCGCACGGTTCTGTCGTCCTTCAAGAAAGTTTTGGAAAATTGGAACAGGCGCCTTAATGCAGATCGATATTCAAATCCATTAAAAGCATCTGTTCCAGATAGCTCTGCTGGGATCGGTCTTCGGACGTCTTGGAATAACGATTTGACCTTAACAGACCTAGTGAAAGAGGTCGCCCCTCATATATCATTTCCCAAGAAAATTTATGGCAGGAGAGAGACCGTGGCCGATTATTCGATGGACCAATTTATTGCCGACGTGAAGGCTGTGCAGGCCGCGCATTCGGACGAGAAGGAAATTCTCCAGCGCGTGGCGCCGCTTGCGCAAAGAATCGCAGACCAAAAGGACTGGGTGAACGACAGTCACTACCGGGTCGAAGAATCTCAAGGCATCGGTATTACAGTGATCCACGAGGAGCCGGAAGAACTGTTGGTCGAGACCGTGTGTTGGTCGCCGGGAGGTGGGGTCCTGCCGCACGACCATCAGACCTGGGGCTGTGTCGTCGGAATTGACGGGGCGGAGAAGAATATCACGTGGCTGCGCAAGGATGACGGCTCGAAGGATGGCTTCGCCGACCTGGAGAACTATCACGAGATGGTCATGCGGCACGGCGATATCTGCACCTTGCTGCCGGACGACATTCACAGCGTCCACAACGAGGGCGAGGTACCGTCCGTCTCGCTGCACATCTACGGCCGCAGCCTGGCCGTCACGGACCGTCACGAGTTCGACCCGGATGCCAAGGTCGTGCGTCCCTGTCCGAAGCGGAAACGGAACGATTAAGGTTTTGGGACCTCGCCCTTCGACAGGCTCAGGGTGAGGTGATTGTTAATAAAGTCTTCGTGCTGAGCTTGTCGAAGCATGAAACTACACAAAGAACAGCATGCGCTTAAACAAAGAACAGAAAGAGCAGTAATATGGCAAAAATCGGATTTATCGGGGTCGGCAATATGGGCGGCCCGATGGCGCGGAACCTCATCAAAGCGGGTCATGGCTTGAAGGTCTTCGATCTCTCGGAAGAGGCGGTGAATTTCCTCGTGCAATCGGGGGCGGAGCGCGCGGCATCTGTGCAAGATGCAGCCAAGGGCGTCGACTATGTGGTCACTATGCTCCCTGTCGGTGGCAATGTAAAAGACGTCTTTATGGACGATGGTGTGATCGGCTCGGCCGATCCTGGCACGGTCTTTATTGATTCCTCCACCATCGATGTAGAGAGCTCCGTCGCGGTCCACGAAGCAGCGAAGGAAGCGGGATTCGAAATGATCGATGCGCCGGTCTCCGGCGGCACGACGGGGGCGGACGCGGCGACGCTGACGTTCATGTGCGGTGGCGAGAAGGCGATCTTCGACAAGGCGCGTCCGATCCTCGAAGGTATGGGCAAGAACATCGTCTATTGCGGTGGGCCGGGTCAGGGTCAGGTCGTGAAAATCTGTAACAATATGATTGCGGGCTCCATAATGTTGGTGACGTCGGAAGCCTTTGCGCTTGGTGAGAAACTCGGCGTCGATCGGGCGGTACTCCAGGATGTGATCTCGACCTCGAGTGGCAGTTCCTGGATTGTGCAGCACGGCTGCCCCATGCCAGGAGCGGTGGCAGGCTCCCCCGCGAGCAACGAATTCAAGCCGGGATTTATGGCAAAATTGATGCTGAAGGACTTGCGGCTTGCGCAAGCAGCGGCGGAAATGGCGGCGTCGCCGACGCCGATCGGTGCGGCAGCTGCTGCGGCCTTTCAGCAGCATGTGAACAATGGGCACGGCGACCTGGATATGAGCAGCATTTGCAAGCTGATAGACCCGAACGTCAAATAGTCCATATTATTTATTAGGATTCGGAAATATCCCGGCTGGCGGGATTGGGAAATTGGGAGGAACGGCGATATGAGTTACGACTTAATCATCAAGGACGGCATGATCGTAGACGGCTCCGGTGGGGCCCGCTATCGCGGCGACGTCGGCGTCAAAGACGGTAAGATTGCGCGTATCGGCAAGCTCGATGGTGAGATCACTGAGGAGACGCTGGATGCGGAAGGCCATGTCGTGACGCCCGGATTTGTCGATGGACATACGCATATGGATGCTCAGGTCTTCTGGGATCAACTCGGCAGCTGTTCCTGCTATCACGGCGTCACAACTACGGTCATGGGGAATTGCGGGTTCACCTTGGCGCCGTGTCGCGAGAGCGAGGCGGACTTCGTGTTCCGCAATTTGGAACGTGCGGAGGATATTTCCCGCAGTGCGATGCTAGAGGGCATTAACTGGGATTGGGAGACCTATCCCGAGTATATGGCCGCCGTCGACAAGATGCCGAAGGGCTTGAACTACGCAGGCTATATCGGCCATTCCGCACTCCGCACCTATGTTATGGGCGAGCGGGCCTTCGAAGAAGAAGCTAATGACGACGATATGGAGAAGATGAAGAACGCGGTGAAGGAAGCAGTGACGGCGGGGGCTATGGGCTTCTCGACCTCACGCAGCCCGAGCCACCTAACTTCTGACGATCGCTTCGTTGCCAGTCGCATCGGCGCCGACGAAGAAGTACGCGACATTGTCATGGCGATGGGCGAGACCGGGGCGGGTATCTTCCAGCTCGCCATGGAGCGGGGCGAGATGCAGAAGATGATGGGTGTTTACCGCAGCCTTGCGGACCTCTCGAAAAAGAGTGGCCGGCCTGTGACCTTCGGCTCCCTCAGCCGGAAGAAATATCCGGGTCAGTGGAAAGCGCTCTATGAGATTATTGAGGAGGAGAACCAGCAAGGTGCGCGCATCTGGACGCAGGTTCACAGCCGCGAGATTAATTCAATTCTCTCGTTCGAGACGGCGACGCCGTTCGACAATTGGGATGTTTGGAAAGAATTCCGCCAATTGCCGATCGAACAACAATTGCAAAAACTCAAGACCGATGCAGCCTTGAAGCAAAAACTTATCGATATTGCCGATAGGCCCTACGAAGGGCCTGAGATCGTTGGGGCTGAGGCGCGTCCGCCGGAGTGGGAGATGTTCTACCACATGGACAAGATCCGCTTGCCGCACCCGAGCGTCGCCGAGATCGGACGCGAGCGGGGCATCACCCCGGCGGCGGCCATGGTGGAGATTGCCATCGAGCACGACTTCAAGGCCTTCTTCCGCCAACCTCTGGCGAACGAAAACCAGGACGATGCGCTGGCATTGATGCGCCATCCTCGTTCGAACGTCACTTTCTCGGATTCGGGCGCTCACGTTTCCCAGATCATGGATAGTTCCCTGCAGACGCACCTATTGAGCCATTGGGTGCGCGAGCGCGGGGAATTCACCCTTGAGGAAGCGGTTCGCATGATCACCTACGACACCTCGACCAACTGGGGTTTCCACGATCGCGGTTTGCTGCGTGAAGGGCTAGTAGCGGATATTACCGTCTTCAACCCGGATACGGTCGAGCCGCGCATGCCGGAAGTCGTCCACGATCTGCCATCAGGCTCGAAGCGGCTGAAGCAGTATGCGGACGGTATGCTGGCCACGGTCGTCGCAGGTCAGGTTGTGCTGAAAGAAAATGAGCACACGGGCGCTCTACCTGGGCAGCTGCTCCGCGGCCCACTTGCGCGTCAGTAAATCAATATTCGTTCCTCATCCTGAGTCTGTCGAAGGGTGAGGAACGGCGCGGATCTGAAACCTCGCCCTTCGACAGACTGAGGGTGGGGTTTCTATATTTGTGAAAGAGGAGAGAAACCATGAACGATATTGCCTTTCCGAAACCGTCGATGACGGCCAAAGACATATTTAAGGATCAAATCGCCGCTACGAAGAACGAGGACGTTACTACCTTTAGCTTGAAGGCGCAGATGCTGGATCAAGGCCGCACGGATACGGTGCTGGCCGCGACTGATGACCTCTCGGTACGTCTGAAGGTGTACGCGTCCGGTGGTGAGAACGGCCTGCACGCCCATGTGGACGAAGACCACGTCTTTGTTATTTTGCAGGGCAGTGCAAAGTTTTTCGGCCCGGACGAAGAGGAAGTTAATCTTGGTGCCAATCAAGGGATCATGATGCCAAAGGGCATGCTGTATCGCTTTTATGCGACGAGCGAGGACGAATGCCTCGTTATGCTGCGCATCGGCACGCCAAACTTCCAGAAGCAAGCGAAGCAGGATCGCGTCGACAAAGACGGCAATCCGATGGGCGGCGATTCGAAAGAGAATAAGGCCGTCCCGACCATCTTTAAGGACGGGGTGTTCTTCGGGCAGTAGAGTAGGGCGTTACCCTCACCGTCCCACCGCTAATATTGCGAATCTCTCTCCCGCGTACGGTATGGGGATCCGGGTGAGGGCGCATTTGAGAAAGGAGACGAAGCGATGGCAGGACGACTGGAAGGAAAAGTCGCGCTGGTGACAGGTGGGGCTTCCGGCATTGGTGCGGAAACTTCACGCATCTATGCGCGGGAAGGCGCTAAGATTGCCATCGCGGACATTAACGACAATGCGGGCCATGCGGTGGCGCAAGAGATTGGCGATGCTGCGTTCTATGCCCACCACGACACCCGGAATGAGGACGCGTGGCAAGCTATCGTCAAACAAGTGGTCGACACCTTCCGCCGCCTCGACATACTGGTGAACGCGGCTGGTGTTTCCGGACGTCGCCCGGACGGGACCTCGGCGCCAAACCTTGAGGAACAAGACCTCGCGGATTGGAATCGGGTGATGGATGTCAATTCAACTGGGATCTTTCTCGGCATGAAAACCGCTATCCCGGAAATGCGGAAGGTGGGTGGTGGCTCGATCATCAACATCTCATCGATCTACGGCCTCGTTGGCTCGGCCCATAACGCAGCCTATCACGCGTCAAAGGGATCGGTCCGCCTCGCCACCAAATCAGCGGCACTTCAATACGCTGAAGAGAACATCCGTGTAAATTCCGTCCATCCAGGTTTTGTCACAACGCCGATGACGCAATCCATGCACGATGACCCGGAACTTTCGACCCCTCGCCTCGTGAAGACTCCGATGAACCGCTTTGGCCAACCAATCGACATTGCCAATGGATGCCTGTTCCTAGCCAGCGACGAGTCTGGCTGGATGACCGGTGCGGAACTTGTCATTGATGGCGGTATGACGGCAGGCTAATGGCAATTTAGAAAGCAAAATACATGACAGGACGTTTAGACGGCAAAGTTGCTCTGGTGACGGGTGGTGCCTCGGGAATTGGGGCGGAAACCGCCCGCCTATTTGCGCGCGAAGGGGCTAAGGTTGCAGTGACAGACGTGAATGACAATGGCGGGCGCGGTGTCGTGGACGAGATTGATGACGTCGCTTTCTACACTCGCCTTGATACCCGTAGCGAGGACGAATGGCAGGCGGTGGTTAAACAGACCGCCGACACTTACGGCCGCCTTGACATTCTAGTGAACGCTGCCGGAGTCCCGGGGCGGCGCTCGGACGGCGGCTCCACCAAAATCGACGAACAGGACCTGGATGATTGGAACCGGGTCATGGACGTCAACTCGACTGGTATCTTTCTTGGTATGAAAACGGTGATCCCGGAGATGCGGACAGCGGGGGGTGGCTCGATCGTCAATATCTCTTCCATCTACGGTCTCGTTGGCTCGGTCCACAGTGCTGCCTATCACGCCTCTAAGGGCTCGGTCCGCCTCGCGACCAAATCAGCGGCGCTGCAATATGCGGAGGAGAATATCCGGGTGAATTCGGTCCATCCGGGCATGGTAACCACGGGCATGAACCGCGATGTTAATGAAGATCCCGTTCTCTCGATTCCCCGCCTTGCCAAAACCCCCATGGGCCGCTTCGGACAACCCATCGACATCGCCAACGGCTGCCTCTTCTTGGCGAGCGACGAATCCGGTTGGATGACAGGCGCCGAACTGGTCATCGACGGCGGGTATACAGTGGGATAGGCATCGCGCATTACGCCACCTTTGGAATCAACTCGTTCATCGCCTTGTGCAAATGGACGATTTAGGCTTCGAGGTTCCCGTATACGAAATGCTCGTTGGCGCCGCTGGGGGGCCTTTTTGGATTTCGACGATGATGTCGGGGTCTTCGGCATTGCCGGTATTGGTCGCCTAGTCAGTGTCCTTCCTAACCATGGCCAGCTTCTCCATGTTGCCCCTGAGCCGGGAAGCGGTCGACACATTCCATACCGCCGCGCCATCGGAAGACGGCCGAGACGTTGGCGCTCCCGCTGCTATTCACAAGGCGTTGATGATGACCTAATGCGGTGTCTTCGTCCGCGATACTGGTGGCAACAAAATCGAATTTGTAACGTTTCCGCTCGATTGCCCAGAATTAGGCCGCGAGAGCTTCGCCTTCGATCGTGATGCGGTGCATCAGACGCCGCTCGCCGTGGTAATCGTTCACGGCATAGTGCCAAGTCGCCCGATTGTCCCAAAACGCCAAAGAGCCCGGTTGCCACTGGAACCGGTAGGTGTGTTCGGGCTTGGTGATATGGTCGTAGAGAATCTTAAGGAACGGTTCCGCTTCCGCATCAGTCCATCCTTCGATTCCGATGGTGAAGCCCGGGTTTATATAGAGCGACTTCTTGCCGCTGATCGGGTGTGTGATGACCAGCGGGTGGGTAGCATCTTGGGTCGCCGCTTCGTTATTCCCGAGTCGACCGGCGGTGTCTTCGCCTTTCTGTACGTAACGCGCCTGCGGCCCAAAGACATGACGGCTCGAATGCATGGCATTTAAGCCTTCCAGCGCTTTCTTAAATCCGTCGGAGAGCGTCTCATAGGCCCGACACGTGCTCGCATACATCGTGTCGCCGCCATTTGGCGGTGTTTCGATGGCGTGTAGCATAGAGCCCATAGCGGGTTCCAAATCGTAGGTATGATCAGTGTGCCAACCGCCGCCAATATTCTTTTTCTGGTCCGGTTCTTTGAGGACCTGGGCAATTTTCGGATACCCGTCCACGTGAGCGAAAAAACGGTTGATATTGATCTCGCCGAATTTTTCGGCAAAGGCTATCTGATCGTCCGGCGTGAGTTTTTGATCCCGGAAATATAAGGCGCCGTGTTCGCCCAATGCGTTGCGCAATGCGCCGACAACATTGTCTGAGAGATCGTTTGCGAGGTCGATACCATCGACAAAAGCACCGACACCGCCGCCGGAGGCCCGAATTTCGAAGTTGCTCATGGTCTTTACCGCTTGTTCCGAGGCGCAAGGCCCACAATTGAATGTTAAAGCGACTCTATTCGGTCGTACCGTCCGGGGCAATACGGAGGTGAAATGGATGACGGAATCATGGCAATTATCGGCGAGCGAGATCGCCGGCAAGATTGACGCCGGTGAGACGACTTGCGTGGCGGTAACCGCGGCATGCATCGAGCGGATCGAAGAACGTGAACCGCAGGTCGATGCATGGATATATTTGAATAAACCTTTGGCACTAGAGAACGCGCGAGTGATTGATCGTATGGGGAGTGGTGGCTTGATCCGGGGCGTACCGCTCGGTGTGAAAGACATTATTGATACGTTCGACATGCCGACGGGACACGGTAGCCCGATTCATACGGAAAACAGACCTGATTGCGATGCGCCTTGCGTCGCTATGTGCCGCGCGGAGGGCGGCCTCGTGCTTGGTAAAACGGTGACATCCGAATTCGCACATCTGAATCCAGGCAAGACGAAAAACCCACACAATCCGGCCCATTCACCGGCTGGGTCATCAAGTGGGTCCGCCGCCGCTGTAGCGGATTATATGGTGCCGGTCGCTTTCGGGACGCAGACCGGCGGCTCCATTGTGCGCCCGGCTGCGTTCAATGGCTGTATCGGCTACAAGCCGAGCTATGGCGACTACAATCCGCTCGGCGTGCATGACAATACGCGCAGCGTCGACACGCTTGGGATGCTGAGCCGTACCATGGAAGACCAAGCCCTGATGCGGTCGGTCGTCTTGGGCATTCCGTATAGGCCGATCGAACCAGTAGCAGTCGCCGACCTGAAGATCGGTTTGTGCCGCACGCCTCATTGGGACGAGGCGGACGCGGCCACGCAGGAGCATATCGAGGGCGCGGCGGACAGATTGTCGGCCGCCGGGGCGAGTGTGTCGGACTTCGAGTTGCCACAAGGGTTTGATGCGCTGGAAAACGCATTTGATTTTGTCAGCGCCTTCGAATTCGCGCGCGCGCTGGCGTACGAGTGGCACAATCATCGCGACTTGTTAAGTGAGCGGGTGAAAGAGGGACGACTGGACCTCGGCTGGCGCGTCACGTATCCGGAGTATCGCGCCGGGATCGCAACCTTGCAGGATTATCGGAACCGTTTTTTTGCGGCCTTCGACGGTTACGACCTATTGATCACGCCGAGTGCTAACGGTGAGGCGCCGGCGGACCTGACGACCATTGGGCAAGCGCACTTTAATCGCGTATGGACGGCGCTTTATGCGCCGGGGATTAGCCTGCCGCTCTTCACCGGTAAGCTCGGGTTGCCGATTGGTCTGCAAGTGATTGGACAGCTCGGAGACGACGAGCGGTTCCTCGACTCAACGGATGCGGTGTTTCGCGCTCTTGGCTAACCCTAAATCAGTGCAATAATGTGAAAATTATTTTGGGAGGACCGAAGATGACGACTCAGGCTCAAGTGAAAAAACGGGATTGGACCCTGCATCCGAAAGCGGCAACCACGCAGCCGTTGGTACCAATCAAACATACGCTTTCGGAGCTGACGGGGCCGGTATTCGGTCATAACACGGTGAAGAAGATGGAATCCGACCTCACTAAAAACGCCGCAAAGAAAGGCAAGGAAGCTATTGGCGAGCGTATGATCCTGACCGGACGTGTCACGGACGAGGCAAATCGTCCGGTACCCGGCGCTTTAGTTGAGATTTGGCAAACTAACGCGGCTGGTCTTTACGGACATAAAGGCGACCAGCACGACGCGCCGGTTGACCCGAATTTTTATGGAACGGGCCGTTGTGTGACGGATTCAGATGGTAATTATAGATTCGTAACGATTAGGCCCGGCGCTTATCCGATTACCCGTTTGGGCAATCGCTGGCGTCCGGCGCATATTCACTATTCGATCAATGGCGGCAGTTTTGCACAACGTTTGGTGACGCAATGCTATTTCCCAGGTGACCCGCTGCAAGAAGCGGACTTTGTCTTCCAAGCCGTTACAAACAAAGCGGCGCGCGACCGGTTGATCGTAGAATATGCGCCTGAGTATTCTGTGATGGGCTTTGCGGCCGGATATAGGTTCGATATCGTCCTGCGCGGTCAAAACGCGACTCCGATGGAGCAATAGTCATGGCGAAACAAACCGCATCGAACACCATTGGCCCCTTTTTTCATCACATTATGACGCCGGAAGATCACGACTGTGTTGGGATCACCGATAACCGCATGGCCGAGAAGTTGACCAAAGGAGAGCGAATTAAAGTCGAAGGGCGAATCCTCGATGGTGACGGTAAGCCGTTACGCGCGGCGATGTTGGAGATTTGGCAGGCGAATGCGGCCGGGCGTTATAACGCGCCCCAGGACGCGCGAAATGACGTGAAACTCGATAAGAAGTTCACCGGATTCGGACGCGTTTCCGCTGGAAACAGAGGTAAATTCGAATTCGAAACAATTAAGCCCGGTGCCGTGCCAAGTTCGGGGAATGCACCGCAGGCGCCGCATATCAACTTAACTCTATTTGCTGCAGCCATTCACTCGCATCTCTACACACGACTTTATTTCTCGGACGAGACGGACGCGAACGATATCGACCCCGTGCTCTCTTCCGTCGGTGAAAAACGGCGCGTTACGCTAATCGCAAAGAGAAAGAATACGAAAGACGGACCGGTATATCGTTTCGATGTTAAATTAGGTGGTGACGGCGAGACGGTGTTCTTCGACGTTTAGAGTGCTTTCAAGACTTCGTCGATATAGTCCCAGCGTTGCTGCAAGGATTCCTGCGACACCATCGCGTGATCGTCATCCAGCCATTCGATGCGGAAGCGCTCGGCGAGGCTTGCCGTGGCACCTATAGCGGTTTCGTCAATATAAGGATCATTTTGTCCGAACTGCATCAAACAATTAGTAATCGGCCATTGTTTTGCAGAAAATATAATATCTAAAGGTCGCAATTCACCAATTCTGGCAACTTCAGCTTCATTAGCAAGCGATTCCCGAAATTTGACGGCAGAGGCGGAGGCGCTTTGTTTTCGGTAGAGGCTGATTTCCGGTATGGCGCCAACTAATACAACGGCATTGACGGCAATTTTCCGCGCCAAGGCCCAAGCGAGCTGACCGCCACCATTGTTGCGGCCGATCGCAGCAATCTGTGCACCTGGATTTTCATCTCGAATTGTTTCGATAGCGTCGACGAAAAGGTCGGCAACCGCATCGAAATGCGCCGTACGATTGTCAATTGGGTGCCCGGAGAAGGGGGGAAGCGTCAATTCGTGGACTTCAATGTTGCGGCGTGCGGCTTCAGCCCGATCTTCCTTGAATGTTAGTGAGTCTGCGCCGGGAACCAGGACCGCGAAGCGGGGATTGTTACCTGTCATGAAGCGTCTATGCTTTCTTTTAAGAATAACCGTAAACATCTCTACTATACTGGAGAGAGGCGCGCAGAGGGAGGGTTAACGATGAAAAACCGGATGGTCGGCAATCTGCAGATTTCACGGGTGCACGAATTGTTTTTACGCGTGCCAACGGGGGACTTCTTCCCAGATACCAGTGCGGAAGAATGGGCTCCGCATAAGGATTGGTTGATTGCGGAGAAAGCGCTCAACCCAGAAGGCACGGAGATTGTCCTCCCGGTCCAAAGCTATGTCGTGCGGACCTCGCATCATACCATTCTAATCGACACCTGTGTTGGCAACGACAAAAACCGCCCACATCGTGAAGGCTGGCACCTTAAGACTGACGATACCTATATGAAGAGCCTCGCCGCTGTTGAATTGACGCCGGAGGATATAGACTACGTGATGTGCACGCATTTGCATCACGATCATGTGGGCTGGAATACGAAGCTCGTGGATGGTCGCTGGGTACCCACGTTTCCGAACGCCAAGTATCTAATGTCAAAAATAGAATTAGATATTTTCAAGGCGCAGGAGGATCCCGCAGCATCACTCTCGTTGATTGACAGTGTGTTGCCGGTTGTTGATTCCGGTCAGGCAGAACTCATAACTAGTGACTATGCCCTCGACGATGAAGTTTGGCTTGAGCCGACCCCGGGGCATACACCGGATCACTTCGCCGTGCGCTTCCAGTCAAATGGCGCCGGTGCGGTGGTTGGGGGTGATTTAATGCACAGCCCGGTACAATGCCTTCACCCGGACTGGCGCGCGCGCCCCGATTTCGACCCGCCCATGGCCGTCGAGACCCGACATAAGTTCATGGACACTTACGCGGAGACAGACACTCTCGTCTGCATGATGCATTTCCCGTTGCCGTCCTGTGGCGGATTTGCGCGGCAAGAGAATGGGTTCCGCTTCACCTACGACACGCAGAATTGGTAAAGTATCAGAGCCAACCGTCGATTGTGTGAAATACGCGCGCGCCCAATTCGATGGCCCCGCCACGGATACCGATGAAGGATTCTCTGGCACCCGGTGTGAGGGGGAAGGGAAGAGCGCTGGCCTCACCGGTTTTGAAATATTTCGCGATAGCGCGGCCAAAGACCGTGCCGGGGCCGATGCCGCGGCCGTTATAGCCGTAAATGGCAATCCCGTTCGGACCGACTTCCTTCAAGCGTGGTAAGTTGTCCTTGGTCATGGCGATCCGGCCGTACCAGGCTTCGCCCCAATCGTCATCTGGAATTTGTGGGAACATGGCGCGCATACGCCGCGTCGCCCAGTTCTTATGCATGCCGCCGCCAGCATCCAATTTGCCAATACTGCCGAAAATCAACCGTCCTTCCGCATCGAGACGGAATGACTTCAAAATCGGGTGTGTGTCCCACGTGCCCTGCTTCTCAGGGAGGATCTCAGCTAAAATATTATGACTGAGAGGTTTTGTTGCGCATTGGAAATAGAAGTATGGCACCGTCGAGTGGCGAGCATCGTCTGCACCCTCACCATAGCCACCAGTTGCAATCAAGAGTTTTTCGGCTCTTAACTGACCGTTAGGCGTCTTAACTGCCCATTTGTCGCCGTCATGGGCAATTAATGTCGCCGGCGATTGTGTGTAGAGTTTTGCTCCGTTAGTAACGGCGGCGTGGGCCAATCCCCGCACATAGGCGAGGGGTTGGATCGTGCCTGCCCGCCGGTCAATCATGGCCCCGTAATAGGCTTTCGTACCTGTCATATTTGCAGCGGTTGTTTTATCGAGCATCTCGACAGGTGCTCCACGGCTGCTCCACTCTTCGCATCGTGCCACCAGGTCGGCGTAACCTCGCGGTGAATGTGCCATATGCAGATTGCCATTATTAACAGCTTCACATTCTATGCCGTGTTTGGCGACGAGTTCGAATACGACTGAAGGAGCTTGACCCAGATCGATTATCATCCGCTCCCCCATGTCCTTGCCCAGTACTTTGATCATATCTGGCAGTGGCAGCCAAAAACCGGGGTTGACTAAACCCGCGTTCCGACCTGAGCCGCCGAAGCCAATTTCGTTAGCTTCTACAAGCGCGACTGTCATGCCCACTTCGGCGGCGTATAAGGCTGCGGATATGCCGGTGAAGCCCCCGCCAACAATCGCGACGGAAACCTCGATTTCCCGATCTAAGGCGGAGGTTTCTGGCGGCGGCGGTGCGGTGGCTGCCCAGAGGCCATGGCTCTCAGGTTTGAGTTCCATTTAGAAAGGAACGTCGCCTTTCACCGTTATTTTATGCACACAACGTCGCGCACCCTGGTAATCGTTTAGCGCAAAATGCTGACAGCAACGGTTGTCCCACATGGTTAGGGTGCCAACTTCCCAACGGACCCGACAGATGAACTCCGGCCTTGTCGAATGTTCCATCAGCGTTTGAAGTATGGGTTGGCTTTCGTCATCCGTCATGCCGTCGATACGCACCGTGTGTGAGCCAACATAGAGGGCCTTGCGGCCGGTCTCCGGATGCGTGCGGACAAGCGGATGGATAGAAAGAGTCTGAACGTTGGGATCTGGTTCTTTTTGGGGAGTAGTGGCCTGGCCGGTTTTGGCAAGTTCGGAACGGGTCTTTCCTCGAAAGTTCTTGCGGCTGTTACCATCGTTCACGCCTTTTAGTTTGGCTACCATCTCTTTCATGCCGTCCGACAGCGTTTCATAGGCGAGATATTGATTAGTGAACATTGTGTCACCACCGTAGGATGGCATTTCCCGAGCGATCAAGATCGTCGCCTTTGCAGGTTGTGCGGTATACATCTGATCAGAATGCCAAAGATTGCCGTTATTACGCTTAGCATCTTCTGTCTTTAGGAGTTGTAAAATTTCGGGATAGCCATCCATTGGTGCATTAAACGGATGAATGTGAATCTCACCCCAACGGCGTGCAAAGGCGAGATGGTCCTCTGGGGTTATTTCCTGTTTGCGGAAATAAATGACATGATAGTCGAGCCAGGCACGATGAATTTCTTCGAAGGTATCATCGTCTAATTCAGTAATGTTGACACCACTGATCTCTGCCCCAAGCGCACCTGCGAGTGGGGTTACTTTGATATGCGAATAGTCATTTTGCGTTTTAGCCAAATTCGCACGCAAATTCATTTTATCATCTCCGTCACACATCGATATTTTTAATCTAGGTTGCTCTCTGGTGATTGAATAGCCTTCACGAAGAATTGCTTTCAATCCCATAATACCTTGCTGGGCCGGCGCCGGATACTAACTCTCTTTTGCAGTGAGAAAATTTAATTGAGAAAGAAAAATCAATGGCCTTACCGGAGATCGGAAGCGTGGCGCCGGGCTTCACTTTGCCCAATCAGGACGGGCAAATTGTTAGCTTGTCTGACTACGCCGGGAAGCATGTTGTTCTATGGTTTTACCCGCGCGCATTTGGCAATAATTGAACAAAGCAAATCAACGGGTTCCGTGATAGAGCCCAAGACTTTGCCGATAAAGATGCCATCGTTCTGGGGATTACATTCAGTGCGACGGAAGATTTAAAGAAATGGCGCAATGAGGTTGGTCTGGCGAGTGAGTTGCTTTGCGATACAGAAAAGTCGGTTGCAATGGCTTATGGAGCGGCGGAAGCCATAGACCAAGAGAAGCCATCCCGTATCGGAGTGGTGATTGGACCGGATGGTAAAGTCGTCAACGCCTATGAGATTGATGACGCCGAAGGGCATGCGACACGTGCGCTTAGCGATTTAGGCTAACTGTTTTCTGAGCGGCTCTTCTTCTATCCTTGAAGGAGAGCGGGGACAATCATGGTGTTGGTGCTTCAGCTCGAATCAGTTTTTCTGCTTTCAACTCTGCCCATAATGTATTTGGAATGTTGTGTTGCATGGCCGCAACATTGGACCGGACTTGTTCCGGGCTATTAGCACCCGGGATCACAGCCGCTACCATTGGTTGATATAAAGGAAATTGCAGCGCGGCCGCCGATAGTGGAACGCCATGTCTTTCGCAAACAGTTGCAATCATGCGGGCTTTTATCATGATATCGTTTTTCGCTGGCTCATAGCCATATGAAGCTTCGTCCGTGGGACCGGTTGCGAGGATACCAGAGGCGAAGACTGCACCAATGACGATCCCGACACCTCGCTCCTGGCAAAGTGGTAGGTCCCGGTCTAGCGCCGACTGATCAAGTAATGTGTATGGCATGGCAATAAGAAAGTAATCGATGTCGCAGTATTTCAGGAACCGTGGTATCAGCCCGGTAAAGTTCATACCGACACCAATGGCACCGATCTCGCCGGAAGAGCGCAGTTCTGCTAACGCCGCGAAACCGCCACCGTTAATTAGCTGATCAAAGCCCGCGTTAAGCCCCTCTTCAGTCTTCTGGTGCCGCCAATCGAGGTCATGGATTATGAGTGCATCTACAGTATTGATGCCTAGGCGTTGCAGGCTCTGCTCATATGACCGCAATATGCCATCGCGCGTGTAGTCAAAGCGAAGTTCAAAATCCAGTCCGCCTTTCCATCGTGGGAATTTAAACGTATTTGGATTTGAAGGGCGCGAGTAGATGCGACCCACCTTCGTTGTCAATCGAAAGGATTTTCTTGGGCGCTGCCGTAGATAATGACCAACGCGGTGCTCACTCTTCGTGTTGCCGTACCAGGGGGCCGTATCGAAAAGCCGTATGCCTTCATCGTAGGCTGCATCTAAAGTGGCCTCTGCTTGCGCTTCGGATATAATTTCGTCGGGGTCTCCAAGTGTGGCGCCGCCAAGCCCTAACTGGGTAACTTCGATGTCGGTTCGGCCAATCTTTCTTTTCGCAAAAGGATCCATTTCTTTAAACGTCCAGGCGATAGGACTTTCCATCTTTCACTAAATGCCCGGCCGTAGGTGTGGCGAAATGCGTTCCGATGACGAGTGTTGGTGATTCCGCAAGTTTTTTATACATAGTGCGCCGCGTTGCGATTGCTTGTGGGCGGTCAACATCTGGTGAGGAACTCCACTCCGGATGTGCAAATTGACATGGATGATGGAGAAAATCGCCCGTTATTAACGCGCTTTCGCCCTTAGATTCAATCATCACGCTGACATGCCCTGGCGTGTGTCCAGGTGTTGAGATTAGACGTACCTCTGGACAGATTTGCTGATCATTCTTTACCAAATCCACCAAGCCAGCCTCAAATACGGGCAAAATTGAATCCGCAAGGAGCGGTCCGTAATCGCCCTCTCCTTCGTCACGCCAATGATTGAATTCCGTTTCGCCATAAAGGTAGCGGGCGTTTTCGAAGGTTGGCATCCATTTGCCATCGATAAGCATGGTGTTCCATCCCACGTGATCCACATGCAGATGCGTGCACATGACGTTATCGATGCTTTCTTTTGGATAGCCGGCATCAGCAATATCCGAAAGAAATGACGTCTGAAGTTTATTCCACGCAGGGACTGCACGTTCCTTGTCGTTGCCGATACAGGTATCAACAATAATGTTACGGTCCGGCGTATCTACAATTAATGCATGGATTGCGCCGCGCATGCGGCCATCTGCATCGCAGAAATGAGGATAGAGCCATTCTATCTCACGGACGAGTTCGCGTTTTGCATCAGGAATTATCCGGCTCATACCTCCGGTCGCTTCGATTTCAACGACGCGCGTAATCCTGACATCGCCGATCTGCCAAATTTCACCCACCATAGCCGTTTCCTTCGGGTACTGTTTACTATTTGAATTAACATCGGTGGTTACATATCGGTTGACCAGCCTCTCTTGGACTTGCCCCCCAGACAGCAGGCCACACCATCATTCAAAAATATGTGATACTCTGACCGTGATGAGGACAAATTTATGAGTGCAGCCATCGGATTGTCTCCCTCTGAAGAAATACGTTCAAAGTTAAACCACCCCGTACTCGATTGTGACGGACATTATATTGAGTTCATGCCTTACTATATGGATTTCGTCGAAGAAGTTGGCGGTCTATCGATGGTTGAAACATTTCGCCAGAACCGTATTGGCGAAATCCGTTTAAATCCTTCAGCCTGGCATAACATGTCGCGCGAACAGCGCCAGCACCAAATGCGTTGGCGCCGCCCCTTCTATGCATTGCCAACAAAGCTCGTGCATGACCGTGCAACGTCGATGCTCCCCAGGCTACTATATCGCCGGATGGATGAGTTAGGCATTGATTTCAGTGTTCTTTATCCAACACTTGGCCTTGATATGCTCTTCATAAAAAATACCGAGATCAGGCAAGTGGCCTGTCGTGCGTTAAATAAGATGAATTCGACGGTGTGGGCAGAATTCTCAGACCGGATGGCACCTGTAGCCGCCATACCAACAACGACGCCCGCGGAAGGCGTTGCGGAATTAGACTTTGCGATCGGCGAGCTTGGTCTGAAGGGCATTATGATTTCTGGCAACGTCCACCGCTATATTCCGCAGGTAGAGAAAGAGGCACCTAAATGGGCGCGCCATGCAATGTGGTACGATCACATGGCGATGGATAGCAAGTACGACTACGACCCCTTTTGGGCGAAATGTGTCGAACACAAGGTGGCTCCGACATCTCATGCAGGACACCAAGGGGTCGGTAGTATGAAATCGATCTCAAGTTACGTTTACAACCATATTGGTAGCTTCAACCATGCCAATCATGCGTTCTGTAAAGCGGTTTTTCTGGGTGGAGTCGCGAAACGTTTCCCAACCTTGAAGTTTGGTTTTCTTGAAGGGGGTGTTGGTTGGGCGGTGAACTTGATGGCTGATATTATGGAACATTGGGAGAAAAGAAATAAAAATGCTATCTTAAACTACGACCCCAAAAACCTCGATACGGATGCTTTGGCCGACTTTTTCCGAGAGTTTGGCAAGGAGATGATAGTTGGCAAGGAAGATACCTTTACAGCCTATTTAGACAGTCTGAGGGCTGATTTTGAAAATCCGGATGAGCTAGATGAGTTTGCTGGCTGCGGATGCGAAACCCGCGACGAAATTCGCAATCAATTTAGTAATTTTTTCTTCGGATGCGAAGCGGACGACACAATCAATGCTACGGCTTTTCAAGGTCAAAAAGATCAGCATTTTAACGCCATGTTCTCTTCTGATATATCGCATTGGGATGTACCGGATATGCGCAAATGTGTTTCTGAGGCCTATGAGCTTGTTGAGGGTGGCCATTTAAGCGATGAGGACTTTGAAGATTTTATGTTCAATAATCCTGCCCGCCTGCACGCCGGAATGAACCCGGATTTCTTTAAAGGCAGCCGCGTAGAAGCGGAAGTTGAAAAACTGAAATTAAATGGGCGATTAAATTAAAAGTATCCCCTAGCCTTTTCGTGTGATTTCAAAAGGCGAGTGCAAGGGATCGAGAAAAAGAGGAATTGATGAAAGATTTTAATGGAAAGACTGTTGTTGTTACAGGTGCTGCAAGCGGGATTGGCAAGGCGTTGTCGCTTGCGTTTGCCGTGCGTGGTGCAAACGTAGTGTTGGCGGATGTGGAGGCTGATGCTTTGCAATCGGTTCTGTTCGAGGTCGAGGCTGCCGGTGCGCATGCGGTTGCTCTGGCAACCGATGTGACAGACGAGAAACAGGTAGAAGCATTAGCGGATGTTGCTTGGGAACGCTTTGGCGCTGTTCACATACTCTGTAATAATGCTGGTGTTCTAATCCGCGGTAATCTCCTTGATGCTCAGCGTAAAGATTGGGAATGGATTTTGGGTGTTAATGTCTGGGGTGTCATCAATGGCATCCGGGCTTTTGTACCTCGCATGCGTGCGGCCGGCGAAGAGGGGCACGTCGTAAATACTGCTTCGGAAGCGGGTCATTTTGCGGGAGATGGTTATGGTGTTTATAACACTTCTAAATTTGCTGTTGTTGGATTAACTGAGAGCCTGGCGCGTGATTTGCGCAATACTAAAATTGGCGTTTCTATGCTGTGTCCGGGACAGGTAGAAACCGGTATATTTACTAATACGAACCGTCCGTTTGCGTTTAAAAAAGATACAGAAGACGCGCCAATGGATCGCCGCATAGCTGACAACGTCCAGGCACCGGCGGATGTAGCTGAAAAAGTACTGGCCGGAATAGCGTCGGGCACTCTCTACGTCTTTAGCCACGAGGATGAAGCTAGGGAACTAATAATGAAGCGCAACGATCGCTTGATACGTTCGGTTGGAGGGTAATTTGCGGGTACGACCCGAGAAATTGCCGAATTCATTGCCGACTTAAAGTATTCTGAACTGACGCCGTATGGACCAAGGATCACGTTCTCGACGATCTTTTGCGGGACTAAAGAATACGATTGGAGAAATAGATGACGCGCCGTTCCAAAAAGACGCCACGCTATTTTGAAGACCTTAAGGTCGGAGAAACTTGGGAGGCCCCTTCCCGGACCCATACCGAAGCTTTGTTCTACGCATTCCAATTGGTTAGCGGTGATAACCGTCCACTTCACTACGACATGGAATATTGCAAATCGTTGGGGTTACCGGGCCTGTTGGCTCATGGTTATCAGGTATTAGTGCAAACCGCGCCGGGTGCATCCGATATGTCACGTGGGGACTCAGAGGTCCGCATTGTTGGAATGCTAGAAACTAGTGCGAAGTTTCTTAAGGGTGTTTATTCCGGTGATACACTGTACCCTGCGTTGGAAATTGTCGAGTTGGTTGAACAAAATACGACTGGCGTAATGGTCCTGCGGACGACCGTTCATAACCAGAAAAATGAGCTCTGTCTTGAGGGTCAGTTGCGAATGTTGGTCGCCAAGCGGTGCCGTGAAGAGGCCGCGTGAGCATCCATACGAATGCCGACATAATTGGTCAATTTCTCGGTGGGATGCCAGAATGTTGCCTGCCAAATGAAGTTCTCGATGCCGCGAAACGTTGTCTCGTTGATTGGGTAGGTGTTTCGATTGCGGGAGGCAGGGAACCGGTCGCGAAGGCGGTGGCTGTCTATATTGGCGTCGACGAGTTTTTTATCCCGCGGATTGGGCCTTTTAGCAATCCGGGGAATGCAGCACTTTTAAATGGTGTAGCCGGCCATGCGCTCGACTTTGACGATACGCATATTCCTACGGATTCCCATATTAGCACGGTCACTTGGGCGACATTACTCGCTTTGGCCGACCCCAGTCGCCATAGTGGACTTGATTTACTGCGTGCATTTGTCGCTGGTTATGAAGTGGCGGCTAAGTTATCAGGCCGTCGCTTTGGCTTTAGTTTACAATTTCGCTGGTTCCATCCCACAGCAATAATTGGCCGCCTGTCCTCAAGTGCGGCGGCATCCGTGTTACTAGGCCTTCCCCGTGAACAGGCTATGCATGCGGTAGTGCTTTCGACATCAAAGGCATCAGGATTACGCGGTTCTTTGGGCGGAATGGGGAAAGCGATGCAGGCTGGTGAAGCGGCAAAGGATGGCATTGTTTGTGCTCAAATGGCCGCTGCAGGAGTTGAAGCAGAGCTAGACCTTGTGTCGCCGAATGGTGGGTTTATTCGCGCCTTTGTCCAAGATCAATCCGCGCATCTGGCGAATTTATCCGAGATCGGACTAGGAACAGATTGGGCGATATTAAACACTTCGTTCAAACCATATGCGTGTCTACATGGAATACATCCATCAATCGATGCTGCGCGAGAGGTCGCGGCCAACATTGTGCTGGAGGATGTGCTTCGTATTCGGATTTATGTGGCTCCGGGTGTAAAAAAGGTGGCAAAGTATGTAGAACCGGCGTCGCCGCTGGAAGCGAAGTTTAGCATTCACTTTTGTGTTGCTGCAGCTCTGTTGGGATCAACTTTGGGCGCTGATGCCTTTAATATGGCGATGATTAATAACACTAAAATTCGCCGCCTCATTTCATTGATGGATATTGTGCCAGAGGAAGGCCGCAAGATGCTTGATTCTGCCGTCGAATTAGAATTAAGCACAGGTGAAACTCGTAAAGGTAAAACCTCATTATCACGGGGGCATCCTGGTAATCCGATGAGTACGGCGGAATTGGAGCGAAAATTCATTGATCTTGTTTATCCTGTTCGAGGTCCAATCGGCAATGAATTACTCGCTGTACTCCGACGTTTCGAAAAAGCCGGCGCCATTAACGACTTAGCGAGGCTTTGCCATAATCCCTTCGCGGTATAAATGCTCTGAGGTTGTTATTTGGAGTTTTAAATATGGAGCTGACAATTTTCGATTTAGTTGGGCATGTCGCTTTTCTACTGACGGCGATCTCCTTCTATTTAAAAGATATTTTATTACTAAGGTTTCTTGCCATTGTCAGTTCGTTGGTCGGTATTGGCTATAATTATTTTCTGGATGTAGGGCCGCTGTGGCTGCCTATCTTTTGGCTTAGCGTTTTCACGGTTATTAACGTTTGGCGTATTGTTGGGATTTTAATGGAGCGCTCTGCGATCCAATTCAGTGACGACGAGAATGAATTATACGAAACGATTTTCCAGGGTTTTGCGCCAGTGGAGTTTATGAAACTCATGAGGATTGCTGAATGGCGCGATGCTGAGAAGGGTGAAAAATTTGCAACGCAGGGACACCCTGTCGATGGACTCTTATTATTATTTAGTGGTGAGGTAAGTATCGAACGTGATGGCAAGGAAATAGGCACTGCAAGCGATGGAGCTTTGATAGGGGAAATGTCGTTCATTCAAGGCGGAGATGCTTCTGCGACTGTTACGACCAAGGTTGAAAGCCGTTATGTCTTTTGGCCGGAGGAAGCATTGCGAGGGCTACTGCGTCGCAATCCTAATATCGATATCGCGATAAAGCATGTCTTTGGCTTGGACTTAACGCGTAAGCTAACGGGCAAGGATTCAGGTACCGTGCGCACGGCCGGTCTAGAATGAGTTTGGCAACTCGATGGTTTACGCGGTTATTTTTTTAATCAAATCTTTATACAAGCTCTGTAATTCCCGAGTTATTGGGCCTGGTAGTGAACCGTCTCCGATAAGATGACCATCGATTTCACCTACGGGCGTCTGCCCGCCAAAGGAGCCTGTCAAAAACGCTTCGTCGGCACTGTAGGTCTGAACTAGAGAATAATTGCGTTCAGATACAGGAATGCCGTTGGCCAAGCAAAGGTCAATCACATTCTGGCGGGTTACACCATTTAAACAGTAATCGCCTGTCGAAGTCCAAACTTCACCTTTGCGGACGATGAAAAAGTTGCAGGCATTTGTTGTATTGACGAAGCCGTGGGGATCCAACATCAAACCTTCGTCAACACCTGCTTGCTCTGCCTGCAAGCAGGCAAGAACGCAGTTGAGTTTTGAGTGAGAATTTAATTTGGCGTCCTGGCTCATGGGGAGCCCACGGATTTGAGGCACCGTTGCCAGTCGAATGCCATTGGGCTCAACTGTTGTGGCCGGTTTAGAATGTTCAATGATGATTACGACGGTTGGTCCTGATCGCGATAATGACGGATGTTGAAAAGGTCTAACTTTGATGCCGCGTGTCACCATTAGTCGGCAGTGAGCATTATCGGTCATGCCATTTGCCGCCGCCGTAAGGTTCAGCGCGTCGAGAATTTCAAGACGGTCCATCGGAAGTTTGATAGAAGCTGCTTTCAGTCCGTCGAAGAGGCGGTCCATATGCGCGTCGAAAAAGGCCCATTTCCCATTATGGAGGCGCATCCCTTCCCACATGCCGTCGCCAAGTAAGAAACCAGAGTCATAAACCGAAATCTTCGCCTCGTCGCGATGGACGAGGTCGCCGTCGACATAAATTTTAATATCTTGATTACGCGGATCGTCTTCCGCATCGTGAGTTGTTTTAGGTGGCGAATTAGAGGCCCAAGTCGAGGTCGAATGTGTCACCGTTATTCCTTACTAATAGCGATCAAAACCCATTAATTACGCCGTTTTTAGAGAGCGTGTTAAGTTTTTCTTCATCGTACCCTAATAATTCCGTTAACACTGTCCATGTGTCCTGACCGATGTCGGGTGCGGTGCGTAACACGACGCCAGGCGCACGGTTAGATTTGAAGGGTGATCCAAGAAGTTTTAGGGGACCGCTAACCGGATGTTCAAGTTCGACGAGCATTTCCCGGTCCCAAGTATGGGCACTTTCCGCAATTTCTTCCATGCTTTGGACTTTGGCAGCCGGGATGCCTTGGTGTTCGCATTCGGATAGGGCACTTTTAGTATCACGGCAAGCCGCCCACTTCTTCAAGCATTGATCGAATTCTGTTTCCCGGAGTTTGGCGTCCTCGAGAGAACAGGCTTCGAGATTGAGCATGTCGATGACGGCATCCAATTGGAGTTGGGTCTCAACCTCAATGACGATCATGCCGTCTGCCGTTTCGTATAAATTTTGTGGTGCTAGGCATGCGTGACGGTTCCCTTGACGCTGCGGTCCTTCGGAGGTGCCGAGATAGGCCCAAATTGCACTCGACATCCAGCCTTGGACGTCATGCATTGAGATATTGATATGTTGGCCACACCCCGTGCGGCGTCTGTGGTGCAATGCTCCGACAATCGCCATTGTGCCGGTGGCGGCTCCCACATTATCTGCTGATGAGACACCAATTTTTGTTGGGGGATAGTCCGCTGTGCCGGTCAAGCTCATTACACCAGACATCCCCTGGATTACGGTATCGAAGGCACGCATGTCGCGATAGGGCCCGTCATGACCAAACCCGGAAAGAGAGCAGTAGACAATTTTAGGATTGATGGCCGATAACTCCTCATAGGATAATCCCCAACTCTGCATGCGACCGTAGGCGAAATTTTCGATTAGAACGTCAACCTTACGCACGAGATCGAGTAGCGCCTCTTTTCCGTCCGCGACCATGGTGTCGATCGCGAGACCGCGCTTATTGAGATTGTGGACATGGAATATGTAACTTACGCCATCGATTTTGTACGCGAAGCCGCGGATGGATTCGCCTTTTAACGGTTCCACCTTGAGGACCTCCGCGCCCAGGTTGGAGAGATAGCGTGCTGAGAGTGGGCCTGTTGTGTAGGCGCTGAGCTCAAGGACCCGGACGCCGGAAAGTGGGGCGTTCATTGGGCGATTTCCCTGTGTTCACCGAGCACTGGTGCGCGTTTATAAATCTTGCCGGGCGTGGCAGTCATTTTGAATATGGAACCGGGAGTGCGATAGATCTTGCCATTCTCGTCGGTCATTTCCCACACCATATCGCGGGCACGGAATTGTGCGTCCTCGATTAACTCTGGAAGACTGTAAATGGGTCCGGCGGGGACTTGTCCATCCGTCAGGAGCCTAAGGGCCTCTTCGGTTGTTTTATCGGCGAGGAAGTCAATGACGAGTTGATTCACTTCGGGACGGATTTTTTTCTTCACCCTCTCGTCATTGGTTTTATAGCGGGGATCGTCTGCCAGTTCGGCTTTACCGATCAAATTCAGAAAATTGCGCCATTGACGGTCGTCCGCCATACAGATTATCACCCATCCGTCCTGGGTTGGATAGTTGTCCCAGGGTGCAGCCATCGGATGCTGGTTACCTTGTGGGCCTGGCGCCTTACCGGAGATGAAGTAGCCTGGCATGAAGGTATAGAGGAGGGAAACCATACCGTCGTATAATGACATGTCGATCTCCGCACCAATCTTGGAGATCTCACGTTCGAAAAGTGCCGCAAGAATTGAGCTACCTCCCATTAACGCAGCGTTATGGATGGCGAGTGGCGGCCCGGCTTTATGGGGTAATTGGCCCGGATGCCCGGTGGTGGCGATAATACCGCCCATGGCTTGCGCGACTAAGTCTCCTCCGAGCTTTCCAGCCAGCGGTCCCTTACGTCCATAGGGTGAGAAATGGCAAGCGACTAAACCGGGATTCGCTATTGCCCACGTGTCGAAATCGATTTTGAAACCGGCTTCCAAAACTGTCGTTTGATCAGTGATCAGGACGTCACATTTCGTGACGAGAGCGTCAAACATTTGCAACCCGTCCGGTCCGTTTAAGTTGAGGACAATGCTTTCTTTATTGGTATTCAGATTGCGGAAGCTGGCACTGCTAGACGCATCCCGGCCGGGCCCAAGCCGCCGGAGACGATCGCCCTGAGGCGGTTCAATTTTGATGACACGCGCTCCAAGCTCGGACAATAGCCTGCCAGCGACGGCGCCTGCACTCCAACCATCAGCGATCTCGATTACGAGCATATCCTCGATGCAACCGTTTTTACTCACGTCAGGCTGTCCTTTCTAATAGAAGATAAGATAAGCCGGACGGGGACAGGGCAAGGTTAAGGGCGGCCAAGCGCACACGTAAGTGGTTTTTTGTTTAGGTCTTTTAAAGGAAAATGGGGGCGGTGCTAAATATCAGGGTGCTCATAGCGAAAGTATCAGGACTTGGTGTCGGTGTGGCCAGATCAATTGCGTCACGAGCGTTGCCACAGATTCATAAGTTGTGCCTGGTCTGAATGCTGATAAAACTTTCGTGGCAACGTAATTTTCAGTCGCGAATAGACTGTGTTTTGGGAACACCCGGATCTTCGGCTTCGGTGCCAACTTTGTCGCGAACATGGTCGTAATTCTTGCGCGAAAACCATTTCATATATTCGGTGTAGGTGATTGGTTCGTAGCGGGCTTGATTGTCTTCGCTGCTGCATGTCGGAAGGCAAGCCATCGGGAAATCGACATGTGCGTCAAAGAAAAATGGAATGGCGTATCGGTCTTTGCCAGGATTGTTGTTAATCGCTCGGTGCGGTGTAGAAAGAAAACGATGATTGGTCCACCGGCGCATGAGATCTCCTGAATTGACAACGATCGATCCACGAGGTGCCTCTACGAGGTGCCAATCGTGGCCCGGCAGTTTGACTTGAAGTCCTGGCAGGTCTCCTTGAGGTAGCATCGTCAGGAAGCTTGAATCCGTATGAGCCGAGACACCAAACTGATCTGGTTCCCCTAATTCAGCTGGTGGGTAGTGCGACATTCGAAACGAATATGTCGCTTCCGCGAATGGTTCGCTGAAAAAATGCTCGGGAAGGTCAAGCGCGAGCGCATAGGCTGGGAGCATTTTCTGAGCGAGCTGCTCCATTGTCTTGCAATATGAAACGACGATTTCCCGAAAGCCGGGTAATGTATTGGGCTCAGGCCATTGGTTGGCGGGGCGAAATAGCTTATTCGCGCGTACATCCGGATGATCAGCCGCCAAGTCTCGCTTTACAAAAAAGGCTTCAACAAAGTTCGGTTGACTTGTTCCTTCTGCGTCGACTTGGGAGGCGCGCGATACACTGCTGTTAATCGCCATATAACCAACATTGTGTTCATTTCCTTTGAGAGCCATTTTCACGTCGAGTGGCAGCTCGTGAAAGCGTTTGATCGCATCCAGCGTTTCGGAGATCTGTGACATAGAAATGCCGTGATTCACGAGAATATAGAACCCGACATTCTCCATAGCGTTACGCAAATCGCCGCTCAAACGGCATAGCGCATCTGCTTCACCAGCTAGATACGGCCCGATGTCTAAAGTAGGGATAAGGTCCGATGTATTATTTGCGGGGTCATTCATAAAAGACACTATAGACCGAAATTCATTCTAAAGAATGTAATTACCCATTGTTTGAATAAAAACAATTGAGGTTGAAAATGATACTTTTGGGAAACGCAAATTTACGTGTCTTAGTAAATACGGAGAAAAGCGAGGAGTTAGAGAGATCTATTTCCCAATCTCCCGCATTTGCAGCATCGCTTCTCCTGCAGCATCCAGAGACTGCGCAAACGGCATTTCGGTAGACTTTAAGAATACTCGTTTGGTTGTTCGAATAGCACGTTGATTAAAGCCCGCAAGAGTTTTCGCCATTGAAATTGCTTCATCCAAAATTTTGTCGTCGGGTACGATACGATTGATTAATCCTAGCTCTAACGCCCGTTTGGCCGAAATGTCTTCAGCTAAAGTTAGAAGTTCGAATGCCGCTTTAGGGCCGATACGATGCACGAGGCCTGGCGTAACCATCGTTGCTGCGAGTCCGCGTTTAACCTCCGGATAACCGAACACAGCATTTTCGCCAGCGACCACCATGTCAGCGGAAATCGCCAAGTTACAGCCACCACCGAGAACATAGCCATGTACAGCAGCAATAATCGGTTTGTCGGTTCGGGAACCTAGTTCATAAATTGCTCTAGAATTATTAAAATGGAGGCGGGCTTCTTCGGCACTGTCACCATGTCGGGTCGCAGCCTCCTTAATATCGGCACCAGCCGAAAATGCCCTGCCTTCAGCATTAATAATGATTGATGTTATTGTCTCATCCGAGTGTGCATCATCGACGCCCTTGATGAGTTCTTGGACCAAAGCATGGCTCATGGCGTTAAGTTTATTAGGGCGATTAAGAGTTAAAACCCTCGTAGTTTCTTTATTACTTGTGAGAAGAACTGGCTCGTCGCTCATAACTTCTATTCCCGATTTTGATTAAAACGTTTCATTCTTCAACGGCATCGTACATTAGATCATGGATGCTATGTCGTGCTTTTATATTTTGAATTAACGGGCAGGTGCTAAATCTCAGTTCGATATTAATCATTCTTGGCAATTTTTATGTTGGCCCATTTCTCGTAGTACTTCACCAAGGCAACGCTTGGATCGTCACCCGTTCCCTGGTTGACGGCGAAGGTTAGGAATTGACGAATAGCAGCACCCATCCACATCGGCACGCCAAGGGCTTCGGCTTCTTCTGTGCAAAGGCGAACGTCCTTCAGCAAGAGGCGTTGCGCCATACTTTTGTCATAGGTGCCCGTAAGAACAGATTTTGGAAATTTATCTTCTGTCGCGCTGTTACGACCAGAACTGGCATTTAGTACGTCCAGCATCACAGCCGGGTCGAGGCCAGCTTTAACTCCGAGTGTAACGGCTTCGGCCGTTGCAACTGTTCCTATTGCTGATAGGAAATTATTTGCCAGCTTCATTGTTTGCCCGGCGCCGCGTGTCTCACCAATATAGAAAAGATTACGGCCAATATTCTCAAGAATGTGACGCACACGTTCGACAAGGTCCTTGGGTCCTGACATCATTAGGGCGAGCGAACCTACTTCGGCACCTCTCACTCCACCGCTGACGGGACAGTCTAGAACATTGACCCCTCGCGCTTCTAATCCGGCTGCGACTTTTTGGGCCATAACTGAACCTGTAGTCGAGAGATCGACAAAATCCTTAAGGTTTGATCCTCTGGTAAGACTATTCTCGCCGAGGGCAACCTGATAGACAATTTCAGGTGTTGGGAGGCTTACCAAGATTGTATCTTCATTATCCGCAACTTCCTTTGGCGTCTTGACCCTTGTCGCACCTTTTGCGACGAATGGAGCTACCGCAGATTCGCTAACGTCGCAGATGGTCAACGCATATCCAGCATCAAGCAAACGCATCGCCATCGGACCACCCATCGCGCCTACACCAATGAAACCAAGCTTCTTATTACTCATCGTTAGCCCCAACTGTTATTCGTATTGTGATTTAACCAGATAACACTGTCATCAATTCAACAATTTGATCCGCGGAGAGTTTGTCGAACTCACGGGCAAGTGAAATAATTTTTTTGCAGGTCTCTTCATTGTATTTAAGGGAGAGGCAATCGCGTACTTTCACGAGGTGATCTTCTTCTGGGATGGGCGGCGTTCCCCATTTACCGCGTGGCCCGTCGCAACGGGTTGAAACAGTTGTGCCATCGGTGAGTGTGGCCTCCGCCAGCACATACATTTCGTCAAAATTACCAGTGATATCATCGCGCATCTCGACTTCGATCCGACCAAGCATCGTCTCCATGTCATTTGAAAACCGTCGTTCATTAGTAAAACTGTCCATCACGACTTTGCCGTCGAGCAGCGCGCATGCCGTTGTGTATTGCCAGCTAAACTTGCCGTCCAAGCCATCGACGGGAAATGGTCGATCGATATACGCCATCATCGGCGTCGTAAGCTTAACACTTTCGATACGCGCTGGGTCGCCAACCTGCTTCCGTAGGTTTAAACCTGCGGTTATGACGAAATGCGTTCCGAACTGACTTGGAAACATCTTTATTGCATAGCCGGGCGAGGTAACCCGGAAGGGCGGTCCGTAATTCAGTAGTTCTTTTAATTTAAATCGATCATCAAAGTAGCTGGCGACATATCCGCGTGGGTGTTCGATAACGTCCGGATTGGCTGTAAAGCCGCATTCGGCAAGCAAAGCCGCATCAACACCTTCGCTGACAGCGTGTCCACAATTCGTTGATTTTGACATGGTACCGACATTTGCAAGAATACTACCCGCCCTGGAAGAAACGATGCCGATCGCACAACGAAGCTTTTCAACGTCGAGGCCGATCATATGACTTGACGCGACCACGGAGCCAAGAGGGCCGACGAGACCTGGTGGATGAAACCGTACAGTCTTGATGTCGCTTTGATCTGAGGCCTCGCGGATCCAACCCATGATTTCGATGCCTTTCACCATTGCGGTTAGGCAATCTCTGCCGTTTGATTTTCGCTGTTCTGCGAGTGCAAGAATGGCTGGTAGCGTAGTTGAAACTTGATGGTTTGCGGGTTGCCACATTGGCTCGAAGTCAAGCACGTGCATCGCGGCGCCATTCACATAGGCTGCTTCAACGGGCGAGGTTTTAAACCTAAAATTGATAACTGTTGAGTCTGGAGTTCCACCAAGTTTTTTCACATGTTTGGCAAGTACTTCTGGTGCTTCCTCCTGTATCGTACCGGCAACCGCAACAGCAATGCCATCCAAAATTATTCGGCGCGTGCGATGGATCGCTTCCTCACTGAGATCATTCCAATTAGTGGCCACGATTTTTTCACAAAGTTCCGCAGTAATTCCCATCTCAAACCTCATTTATTTGGCCAAAACGTTGAGCCGGAATAGAGTCTATGTCGCTCGGCACCGATGCCGAGGGTCGACCTGCGACCATATTTGCGACCGAATGGAGGAGTTTTATGAGTTATAAGGCCATCACTTACGAAATCAAAAACGAGATTGCGATCGTGACGATGAATCGCCCGGAAGCGCGTAATGCTTTGGATGTTACGATGCGAGAGGAAATTGCGGATGTGACGTTGAAAATCCGTGATGACGAAAGTTTAAAGGCAATGATTTTGACAGGTGCTGGCGGTGCTTTTTGTGGTGGTGGCGACCTGAAAGCCCTCACCGAGAAGCGGCAAACGGCGGTGAGCGGGCGTAAACGAATTCAAGATTTACACATCTGGTTACCAATGTTGGTCAACTTGGAGATACCAGTTATTGCCGCTGTGGATGGTGCTGCTTATGGAGGGGGGTTCAATTTGGCACTGGTTGCGGATTTTATTTTGGCTTCACCGCGGGCTCGGTTTTGTTCGGTCTTTGGTCGGATAGGTCTCGTGCCCGATGTTGGTGGGTTCTACCTATTGCCGAGAATTGTTGGGCTGCAACGGGCAAAGGATTTGATGTTTACCGCACGTTCCTTCGGTCCGGAAGAAGCCAAAGACATGGGCATTGTTTATGAGATCCATGGGGAAGACGTCTTAATGGAACGGGCAATCGAATTTGCTGGACGATTCCGACATGCATCCCGTCAGGCAATTGGGCTGACCAAGAACGTTCTAAACCAATCATTGACGCTTGATGAGGGTGCGGTCGGTCAGCTTGAAGCATATGCGCAAAGTGTTGCCTTTACGACGGACTATTGCGGCGAGGCGATCAATAACTTTCTTGAGAAGCGTCCCCTGGAATTTGATTGGGATAAGATGGCGAAAGCAGCGAAGATCGAGGACTAATAAAGTTCAGGCTAACGTTTCTGAAACGGCTGAAATCCCATATCATATTGTTAAAAAACCCTTGCAATGTGATATGGGGATAAGCCATCTACGTTTTGTGGGTTTAAGGGCATCATATAGCTGCGTTCATACTCAACGTTCCAATAGCCTATTCTTTTGGGCGAATCGTCAGCCTTAGTATTCCCAGACCTTTTCAATTTCATCAATTCCAAATTCTTCAGTGCCTTTACGAGGATCCCATCCAGCCGGAAAATCGATCATCGCACTATGGCCATATTCATATTGATATAAGATTTTTTTCTGGCCTCGTCTTCAGACCGAGCTTCGATAATTATAATATTACTAAGTGTCTCCGTGTGGCCGTCGGCATGACGGAAGCGGAGAAAATATTTAACTTTATAGTCTATATACCAGTTACTCATCTCACCAATTAATGCGATCTACAAACAGGTTTGGGTCTGTTAATCGTGGCCCGGTCCGTTACTCGAAATTAAATTGCCGAAGCTGGCATCAGTTCTATGGTGGTTTGTATTAGGAACATGATCTTGGGTTCGGATCTTTAATGAGCCCCGTAAATGATCAGTCGAGGATACGATGATGGCAGAATATCCATATACAAAGGGTTTACATGATCTCGGCAATGGCGCTTGGGCGTATTTGCAGCCGGACGGGTCTTGGGGCTGGAGCAATGCTGGGCTTATTGTCGATGGTGAAGAAACAATGCTTGTCGACACATTATTCGACTTTAAAACGACAGCAGCCATGCTTGCGGAAATGCGTGGTGCGGTTCCCAAGGCTGAAACTATCGATACCTTAGTCAATACGCATTCCAACGGGGACCATACGTTCGGTAATAAACTGGCGGGGGCGGTGGAGATCGTTTCGTCGCGGATCTGTGCCGAAGAGATGGCCGAACGGCCACCTGAAAATCTAGCGTCGCTGATGCGCAATGCTGATAAATTAGGGGAAGGTGGGCACTTTCTCTATGAAGCGATGGGCCCTGCAAAGTTCAATTTTGAAGAGATTGACGAATATGTCCTACCGACGCGAACATTCGAAAATGAATTGAAAATGATGGTGGGTGATAAAGAGGTTCAACTTTTCAATGTGGGTCCAGCGCACACGGGTGGTGACGTATTGGTATATGTGCCAGGGGATCGAACAGTCTTTACCGGCGATATCCTTTTTAACGAAGGTCATCCGGTGATTTGGGAAGGGCCTATTGAAAATTGGGTTCGTGCCTGTGACATGATGTTGGATTGGGATTTGGAGACGGTTGTACCAGGGCATGGGGCAATTTGTGGTAAGGATGGTATTCGCAAAATGAAGCAGTACCTTATTTACCTCAATGCCGAAGCGCGCAAGCGTTACGACGCTGGGATGGACGTTGAAGAAGCAGCGCTCGATATTTCGTTGACAGATTTTGACGGCTGGTTTGATGCGGAGCGAATTGTCATTAATCTTCACACACTCTTTGGGGAATACGCAGGTGAGCGCCCCAGTTTCGATCGAATAAAGCTCTTCGGAATGATGGCGCGTTACGCAAAATTGCGTTAGGGCTGATCATCACCACAGTCTGGATCGATAACTGCTTTCCAGGCAGCCCAGCTTTCTTCTGCATAATAGCGATGGCCATGCGGAGCGCAGACAGCAATCAATTTTTTCGAAGCATTCAACGCTACGAAGGCCGGTCGTGCGCCTTCAACAACTCGTTCAGTCCCGTTAAACGGGTATATGTGATCGTTTATACCGGATAGGCCGACAAATGGTCGAGGTGCGATCAGGGCGACGACATCGTCGGCCTCGAACTCGGTCAGGAAGCCGGGTATGAGTAACTCGCCATTTCCATTGCCGCGGGTCGCTAGAATCTCACTCATTCGTCTAACTGATCCGCTGGCAAGGATGCCGCAGATGCGGGGGTCGAGAGCAGCTGCGTATTGTGCAGTCGTTCCACCCGACGAGTGTCCGAACAGAAAAATTCTATTGTTATCGATACGGTAGGGTGTATCCGAGCCGTTAAGCCAATTAATTGTGGCACTTACATCCATGGCTTTTAAACCTTGGAGCGATTGGCCGAGTAACGCGGCATGCATGGCGGCATCTATGGTTCGGTCGAGTGATTTCTTTGGCAAGTGACGTTCCTCGCGTTCGCCATAACCAATCTGCTCAATGCAGACGGCGAGATATCCTCGCCGAGCGGCTTGCCGTGCTAGATCTGCGCCGATTGAAAGACGTTGATGATCAATCGGCAACTTGGCTTCGCCCCATCCAAGGTGAACGCCCGAAGTGGATCCTGTTAAGAGAAGGAAGACCGGTAATGGGCCGGATAATTTTTTATTTATAACAGTCGTCACGGGCACATCGGCATCAGGGCGGACCCTGAGGTAGTATGTCGTACGAATTAGATCTTGGTCGTTCGATGGAACGCCTGTCGGACCACGGACCGCCACCAATTCGGGTGACTTGGTGTTTTGTTTATAGCCTGCCATCTGGGCTAATCGGTTTCTGCCTTGTGTCTGCCACTCGGCAATACATGCTGTATCCAAACCGCTATTGCGCGGTGTTTCATCTGTTGCTGTGATTAAGCCTTGCGAAGGACTAAGTTTAGTTCCAGCTGGTCGAGGCGGATAGGCATCTGTGCACAGGCCCAGAAGTCGCCATATCTTTCGGCGGGCTGCTGCGCGAAGAACTTTTGAGCGTGTCCCTAATTCCATGGGTCAGAAGCTTATTTCCTAAAGTTTCAAGAGCACTATGAGTTTTGCAAGGGCAGATAAAACCCTGATCGACAGGGGAACCCCATCCTTAATTATAGGATCTGATATTAGGGCTTACGCTTCGGCGCTTTGGAAATCAATCGTGTATTCAAGCCAAGTTGCGATAGATAGTCTCAGCCGCGCATTGCCAATCGTGCTGCAACACAGTATGCGAAGCGCATTGATGATGGGAGAATGTAGTGATGCGCATAGGTGTTGAAGTTGGGGGAACCTTTACCGACCTAGTGCTGATTGATGGTGAAAATTTGCGAGTGGCGAAGGTGCCCAGTACGCCTAGTAGCCCGGATATTGGTGCACTCAATGCAATTGCGGCTGCTCAAGTTGAGTATGCGGCAATTGCTGACCTGGTTCATGGTTCGACCGTTGCGACGAATGCGGTGTTGGAGCGAAAGGGTGCTAAAGTCTGCTTCTTTACCACCAAAGGTGCGCGAGATCTGTTACTCCTCCAACGGCATGACAAAACAGCAATTTATGATCTGCATTATGTAAAACCGAAACCAGTTGCGGCTCGCCGTGATACATTCGAGATCGCTGAACGGATGGCGGCTAATGGCACAATTGTGCAGGCATTGGTGGAAAAAGAGGCCAGATCAATTGTCCGGTCGGCGCTTGCGGCCGACGCATATGATGCGGTGGCCATTTGCTTTTTGAACGGGTATCTCAATCCCGAAAATGAAATGAAACTTGCCGAAATTGTACGAGGCATTAATCCAAATATCAGCATTACCTGCAGTCACGAGGTTACCCGTGAGTTCAGAGAATACGAACGTGCGTCTACCACTACCTTGGCGGCTTATGTGCAGCCTGTGATCGAAGGCTATCTCAGCCGCTTTGTGACAGCTCTTGAAGAAAAGGGCTTTGATGGCCGTTTCAGCGTTATGCAATCAAACGGGGGCCGTATGCCCGCGAAAGCGATGGCGCGTAATGCGATTACTGCTCTTTTTTCCGGCCCTGCGGCGGGCGTCGTTGGGGCGTTGCGGCAAGTCGAAGCATCAGGAGTACGTGATCTCATAACCCTCGATATGGGCGGCACCAGCACCGATGTTTCGCTGATTTCCAATGGTTTACCTGACTTGGCACCGATGACCAAGATTGACGGCCTGCCGGTGAAAACACCTGTTATTGATATTGCAACTGTTGGGGCGGGTGGTGGTTCCATTGGTTGGGTTGACGATGGTGGTTTATTGCGAGTCGGCCCACAATCTGCCGGGGCTGA